>OGWX01000825.1_pt1 | contig 21738 bp, 21 predicted proteins | sample 1576151 | NCBI WGS metagenome assembly OGWX01 (sample SAMEA3541591, study PRJEB24748) | human gut metagenome | biome: human gut; feature: human-associated habitat; material: faeces | place: China | collected 2012
AAAAGATTAATAGACAACGAGAAAAATTCTTATATCCCCATATAAGAATTTTATAAGAAAAATATAAGGGTTTATTATTTGCTTCTTCCTAAAACAAAACCTAGTTTTGTGAATCAAGCAACATGGAGAACTATTCGAGAAAGTATATAATTCAAACATAAAGATTATTCTATTATGAGACTGGAACAATCTATACCAATAAAACGAAACAATATGAAGAGACTTTTTGCTTTCATCGCGTTCTTGGCTTGCGCGGCTTGTACAACAAATGATCCGAATCATCTATTGGATTTAGGAGAAGAAACCCCAATTGAAGCCGTTAGTTATCCCAATGAAGTAATTATGGGAAATCCTTTGGACATAAACCTAATAAATAATAAACTATATGTTTTTGTTTATCAAGGGAACTATCCAATTATAATCTTAGATCCGAAAGACGGGCATCTTATTAAAGAATGGGGAGCACGGGGAAACGGACCTGGTGAGTTTGGGGATTATCCTATTCCTTGGGGTAAATACGACAATAAGATATTTATTCATGACGAAAACCGATTCATAGTTCACCAATATAATATTGAAAAGAAAGACAGCTTTTCCAATTTATCGTATATAAAGGACTATGCCTTCAGCAGATTTAAGTACGCTTTCACGCATGGAACTGTTCTTGCAAATGGAAAGGTCGTGGCAAATTCCATTATAAATACGCCGAACCCACTTATGCTTATGAATTTACAATTAGACTCTCTGAATAATTTTGGCGGAGTTGTACCTGATCAAAACCGCTATCAAATGGGAATCTTTTCAAGTCTTTTGGCATCACACGGTAATACCTTCGTGCAGGCGATGATTAAATTTGGCTACTTGGCTTGTTATGAACAAACCGGAGAAAAAGATGTCACCCTGAAATGGGAATATTATTTACAGCCACTCAAATTTGAAGACAATCAGCTGGATAAATCCATGAAAGAGGGTTTCTGTAGCATCAAAATGACGAAGAACTATATCTTCGCCATATATAAAGGTTGTTTACCGACAGATGAAAAACGCATCTTCAACCACATACTCATGTTTAATCATAATGGAAAATTACTGCGTAATTTCCGTGTTACCAACAACGATTCTTTAGGGAAGATAGAAGTCTCGGAAGACGAGAGAACTATTTATGTCTCTTGTTACGAGCCAGAGCCCGCTATCTTGCGTATCGATATATCTGAATATGTTTAAATTCCATTTAAAAAAGACAATGAGAACAGTAATTCAATCATTAGCCCTGCTCTTCCTCGCTTCCTGCCAGGAAAATAAGAAGGAGCAACTTCTCTACTTAGCTAAGGAGTGGAAGAGAAAAAAGCACAACCTCAAATAAAATATGTCATCATGAAAAAATACTACTTATTCTTATTACTTCTTTTAGTGCCCATTTGTACATGGTCGCAAGTGAAACAACGATCTTTATATCGTTTACAAACTATCGCCCCGGGGGAAAAGTGGCCTTTGGAAGGTCCTTCCAGCGAAGCCATCGGACATAAAATCAGACATGTGGTCGATAAAGAAGAAACCAAATACATAATCATGCTGGTTGAATACCTGCAAGGGAAAAGGATAGACGATTCTTTTGGTCCGATGGAGTTAGCTTTCTCAGGTAAAGGAGCTAAAATACGTTGGGAACTGGTTGTCGATACCACCTCTTCTTCATTAACCCGGGTTTTTGCCCTCAAGCCCAATGGCGGATTCTCCCACCGTCAGTGCATGCCCCGAAGTGGAAAACATCTGAATTATGTATATATTCCATACGAACCAACACTTATATACGACCAAGATATTCCGCTTTGTCTGATTTACGAAGAAGACTCCAGCCATCCGAAACAGGAGAACTGGATTAAAGCATTCATTGAGAAAAACAAATCCTTAAAAGATTTTCCTTTTTCCCGATTAGAACGATACTTCCTTATTTTTTATCATGCCAATCAGACAAATACCCAATAAAATGAAAAACTATTTAGCAGCAATATGTTTATTCGTAGGGTTTACGTCATGCCAACCCAATTTAAAATATTCGGATTCAACATCTTTGGAATGGAATGACTTCCCTGACGTTTATCCAGTTCACGGGACGGAAGTGAAACTGGATGAAGAATTATTACGTCCCAGCCGTTGTTATTTTACCGATCAGAAGCTGATCTTAAAAGACGATTCTGAAGACTATCTGTTACATTTCTATGAGGTGGATCATTTCCGGAAAGCAGGAAGTTATTTCACGTTTGGTAACGGACCGGATGAATATTTATGGATAAACAATGTATGGACGGACGATTCTTCTTTGTGGGTGTCTGATCTGCGTAAAAGTGCAGTACATCGGTACAAGCGTTCGGACTTCATCAAAAATATAGCCCCTTCAGAACTGATGGCCGAGAAAGTTGTCAGGCTTCAAGATCCATACAGTTCATTGGTATCTTTACCAGATAGCAGTTTTCTGACACTGGCCGGAGACATCCGTAAGAAAAGAATTTCACATTACGACAAAAACGGAATCTTTCTGGAAACGGCTGGAGAATTCCCGACTTGGCAAGAAGAATTATCTCCATTCGAATTGTTAGAAGGCTTTCGGGCCAATCTAGTACTCAGTCCCGACAAAAAGTCGGTCTTCTTATTCTACATGCAAACAGATTTGATTGAACAATATGACCTGCAAGGCAAGCTATTAAAAAGGATACATGGTCCTGAAAAGTTTTTCCCTGCCGTGAAACAAAAGTCACACGAGACCAATGTACACGTCAGCTCTGTTGCAGGAAAGTCCAGAGACGCATATTTTTCCCCTCTAGCCACAAGCGACAAGATCTATGTCTTATATTCCGGTGAATATTTTAATCCGGAAAAAATGAATTATCTAAAAAGACATCTCTTTGTTTTTGACAAGGACGGAAAACCTGTTTGCCGTTACGAATTGGATCAATCCATATTTTGTTTTACCATAGACGAACAGAATCAGATTTTATATGGAATAAGCGACCAGCCCGAATTTCATATCCTGAAATTTGAGTTGGGAATAAATAAAAAGAGTACATATTAACAGATAATGAAACGACTTATGAAATTCATTCAAGTACTATTGATTCTAGGTGTATTGGGAAGTCTGAATGCTTGCCAACATGCCAAAAAGGAAAGTCTAAGTCAATCCATCCAAATCGATTTGGAAAGTGAACAGGTACAAGACAGTCTGGCCTTTTCCTTATTTGTGGATTCAAATGAATGCAACGAGTATAAACGACTGATTCCGATATTAGAGGACGCAAAAAGAGATGAAAATCCAATATTGATAAATATGAAGATTAAACTATAAGTTCATGATGAAAAAGTACATTCTATTTTTAGCCGCTTTCTTTACGCTTTGTTCCTGCCAGAACAAGACGGAAGAAAACCCAGGTAAAGTACAAACCGTGTCTATCCAGGACTTCGTAGGAAAAACACTGGAGTTAAAAGACTTGGGATGTAACGTACAGACAATCCGGTTATATACCGACACGGCCGGATACATCGGAAACATCAAAGACATTTGCCGTGTGGATTCGTTCTTCTACATATTGGATGGAACGATGTTTTCGGTTTCCAAATTCAATCAAGACGGACTTCTGCTTCGCCAGATCTCGACCCAAGGGAACGGTCCCATGGAATATATACAACCCATGTCATTGTGTGCAGACAAAAGCCACGTGTATTTGTTGGATTTGCCCGGTATGTCTATCATTTCATACAACCAAGACTTAAAGGCGGAAGAAGAAATAGCACTTTCTTTCCCTTGCTCAGACTTTATCCGGACAGAGAAAGGTTTCTTGTGTTATAATATGGCACCCACAGATTCTCTCAAGCCCTTGGTGCACATCAGTCGGGAGGGAAAAATCATTGGCAGCTATTCCATAAACATTTTCCATAGTCAGATGTCTTTAGGAGCTAAAATATTCAGTCAGGACGATCAAGGGAATATATTCATTAATCCTCCTATCACCCAGACCATCTATCGGTGGAATCCGGATTCGGAAACTGTAGAAGAATACATAACCTTCGATTTCGGCTCCAAGAATTATCCTCATGATACCGAATTGGATATAACTCGTTTGGGAGAATTGCCGTATGCTTTCCCGACATATTTCTTCCACATACAAGAATCCTGCCTTTACAGTTTTCTGTATAAGGGCCAATCGTATTATTACCAGAAAACATCTACGGCAGACAAAGCGGGTAGCATCTCCAAACAATCATCTTATCCGTTCTTTCCACGATGGCAAATAGGAAACAGATTAATTGGAACATGCCCCAGCGAATTCCTGCATTTCGGTTCCGAACAAGAAACTGGCGAAGTGTTGTTGCTCTTCTCCTTTTGACTCAGAAAGTAACGAGAATCAATTTTAATTCTCGTTACCTTTAAAAACGCTTCTCGTTAGTTTCATTTGGGAAAGCGAATATAGCTGTTGTCGTTCATAATTTAAAATAAAAATAGATATGAGAAATGTATATTTAGTTTTGATCTTATGTTGTCTGGTGGGTTGTAACCACAAAACAGAAGAAGGAAAGAGTCTTATGGTTACACACGAATCCATCCAGTTGAAGAATGATTATTTAGGAAAACCAGGTCCTATTATTGAGTTAGACAAAAAGATTGTAGGCATTGACTATGAACTCGATTCCTGTCTCTTTTATATAGATATGGAAACAGATAGTCTGTACCGGTTTGGTCCGAGAGGTATTGGACCCGATGAATTTATTTATCCGTACACGATACAACATCTGGATAAGAACCGTTTCGGCATATTTGACCTTCAAGCCCGAAAATACACCCAAATTCAGATAAAGAATCATCAAATCCACATGGAGACACCCGTACCTGTTACCAATGATAAAACTAGCCAGTCTTTTGATGTCAAGCAAATCTCAGACAATTCTTATTTGGGAATAGGTATGTATCCAAAGGAAATGTTCGTCTTTATGGATTCATTAAACAACACGAAAAGTTCATTCTTCGAATTCCCGTATAAAGATTCAAGCGAAAAAGCACTCAAGAATCGTTTGCGAGCCATGGCTTATCAAGGTCGCCTGGTTCTCAACACAGACAGGAACAGATTAGCATTCACTTCTATATGGGGATAGATTTTTCATATTTACAAGGTAGAGAAAGACAGTCTCGTTTTATTGAATAAATCAGAAAAAGTTTATCCTAAATATACCGTAGAAGATAGTCAAGATGGATATTCAGCTCCTATGTACGGATCAAACATTGTCGGCTATATTTCTTCTACCGCTAATAACCAATATATATACTTGCTCTATTCAGGCACTAAGTTGGAAGATTATGCCAAAGCCCTAAAAGAATTTGATGCAAGTACAGTACACGTATTTAATTGGGAAGGAGAAAAAGTCCAAACATATACATTAGATATTCCATGTACCAACATTTGTATCAGTTCAGACAGCCAGGTATTGTGGGCCATCGCCAATAATCCGGATCCGGAATTAGTTAAATTCAATCTCCCTACAATAGAAAAATAAAGTAAGAATTTCTATCGTTATTCCTTTCCTGCTCCAAACAAATTTGTACTTTAGGGTGTTTATTGAAACGGAATACAAAAGAGATGAATAGGATGAATGAAATGGAACTATATTTGGGTGAGGTATTTTATTTTACAGACTCGCCTTTGCTGTCGGCAAAGAATATCGTATATGAACCCGACGGCGCTTTATGCGTCTGCGATGGATTGGTTGTAGAAGCCGGGACATCGGCTATCCTGTTACAGAAATATCCGAAAGCGGAAGTCGTCGATTATCAGGGTTCCGTCTTGATGCCGGGATTCATCGACGCACATCTTCATTATGTGCAGACCGAAATCACGGGAATGTACGGAAGGCAGTTGCTCGACTGGCTGAACCAATATACGTTTCCGGCCGAAAGAGCCTTTGCCGATACGAATCATTGCCGCGAAATCTCCCGCGCATTCCTGAAAGAGCTTTTCCGTAACGGAACGACCACGGCAGTTGCCTTTTCGTCGGTCCATCCGCAATCGGCAGATATTCTGTTTGAAGAAGCTTCCCGATACAATATGTGTATGCTGACGGGGAAAGTGCAAATGGACCAGGAAGCGCCTGAATATCTTTGTGACACGCCGGAGCAAGGAGAAGCCGACGTGCGTGCTCTGATACAGAAATGGCACGGGAAAGGACGAAACAAATATGTCATTACACCTCGCTTCGCTGTCAGTTGTTCTCCGGCCGAGCTGGAAGCTTGCCAGCGGATTCATGCCGATTATCCGGATACGTACATTCAGACACATTTATCGGAGAACAAAGGTGAAGTCGATTTCGTCAGGACATTATATCCGGACTGTCCGGATTATCTGTCGGTGTACGAGAAATATGGTTTGCTTACCGACCGGACCTTGCTGGCTCATGCTATTCACCTGAGTGATTCGGAGCGGAAACGTATAGCCAAGGCACAGGCCATCGCCGTACATTGCCCCACATCCAACGGTTTTCTGGGAAGTGGTCTGTATGAAATGGAGAAAGCCAACGAAGCCGGTATGCAAACAGTCATGGGAACGGACATCGGCGCCGGAACTTCTTTCTCGATCTTCCATACATTAGGTGCCGCCTATCAGGTACAACAGCTGAACGGTTATCCGATGTCGGCCTTCGAAGCCTTTTACAAAGCCACTTTGGGCAGTGCGAAAGCCTTGCATCTGGATCAGGAAATCGGCAGTTTTCTGCCGGGAAGGATGGCAGATTTCATCGTGGTGGATTACAATTCTACATTTGCCCAGCTGTATCGCTACGAATACCTGAAGCGGACACAGGCCTGGAATATCGAGAACCTGTTGTTTGGTCTGATGACACATGCCGACGACCGCGCCGTTCGGGCTACCTACATCGCCGGTCAGTGTGTCCATGAGCGATAATCGGGAACTTCATTAGTTATGACCGTTGATCTGTACCGTCTGTACACCAATCAGGCGGTCATAACGGGTTCCCATCGGACGGAAATAGACATAGATCGTATATTCGTTTTCCGTCTGGTGAAAGTTTCCTTCAATGCTGCCGGTTTGTCCGACGGTTTCACCGGCAGGAACATATAGATACTGATAATTATAATTCCCCTGTTTCAGCAGAATAGCCTTTTCATATTGGCGCGAATCCGGATTGTATATCATCTCGCTGTTCTCGTCGAATGTGTTCTGCGTGAAGTCTCCGTTCAAATAAACCTTCCCTCCTTTTGCTTCAGGCATTGCCAAGGTGAAATGAACTATGTAATAGTCGGCTTCCGTATTGGCATCATCACATCGGCTGCAAGCCACATAGAAACGCCCGTTCTGATCCTGATCATATTCATACGTTGCCATGCTGCTCGGATAGTCTTTCATCAGATCTACATGATAATACGGGTTGAAATAAGAAATCTTTTCTACACGCATCCCGTTGTATTTACTCGACAAGAATTCCATCCGGCGGTATTCATTGCCTGCCGGGAAAATCAGCTCCCGCAGGTTTTCATAGACGATCCGGTCACTCAAGATACCGCTCGGCATCACTTTCCGGACGGCATTGTCCGGCCGGTTATTCTGCACCACCCGGATTTTCAGGTCAGTCTGCGGATGTATGATATTCAGATTCTTCTTCAGCACCGAGAAATTCACCTGCTGATGCTGCTGATAGGTATCAACCAAAGTATTTCCGGTTACTTCGGCCGTAATGCCTACTTCCGGTTCTACAACCGAGAAACAGGCAATCAGCACCGTTTCCTCCGGATGATCTTCGTGATATACACGAACGGCATAATTGCCCGATAGTTTCAGCTGAATATCATCATTCGGCAATAACAGCTGATAATTGGTATATTGCGTAGTGGTATTAAAAGAATTGGCAAAATCGTCGATTGTCAGTCCCTGGAAACCCTGCATATATTCGAGTTCGTTCAGAGATGATTTCTTCCAGTCGGCATCACAATGGATAATGGAATAGGCATAACGCTCGTAATTGGGTGTCAAGTCATCAAAGTTAATCAGTATTTGTTCTCCACTGCCCAACGTAATAACCGGAATCGTAAAGGTCTGATCCGGCTGAACAACCTGCAATGACTTGATTCGTTTCGGCTTGAATATCTGGGTATGATACGTTTCCTGGGCTTCTATTTGCCCCATACCCACAAACAAAGAACAGATAAATACGGCCAAGCGCGCCCACCGCATATTTCCAATTTTCTTCATATATCTAAATCTCCTTACGTCTGTATTCAATCATAAATCCACTCCAAAATCTATCTGAGCATTACCGGATCTGAATCCATTTATGCGTCTGCAAGCTCAGTCTCCACTCCGGATGCTTCAGGCTATAATTCACAACCTCTTCCGTGTTTCGGCACGAACAGGGTTGCAAATAGTATTGTTTAGCCGGCAACTGGCGATACACTTCCACATCTTCTTCACCGGTAAAGACCACTTTTACTTCGTCAATCCGGTCCAATACCACCGGAGCGCCTTTCGGCGAACACGTCACCCAATCAATTCCTGCCGGGACTTTCCGCGTGCCGTTGGTTTCTATGCAAACATATTTCCCCAGCCGGTGCAGTCCGTCTATCAGGGCATCGTCAATCCACAACGAAGGTTCGCCACCCGTCAGAATAACCATCTGCGCCGGGCAAGCTGCAGCTTCCGCCCAAATCGCTTCATCGTCCATCCAGCGGCCTTCTTCATGCTGCGTATCACAAAACGGACATTTCAGGTTACAGCCCGAGAAACGGATAAACAAAGCCGGAGTGCCGGTATGAAACCCTTCGCCCTGCAGGCTGTAGAATATTTCATTAATCTTTCTCATAGATCGCCGTATTACCTTCAGACTCCTGCACTTCCACTTTAAAGCAATGAGGCACCTGCTCACAAACCCAACGGGCGATGTTTTCAGCCGTCGGATTAAAGGGCAGTACTTCATTCAGGTTCTTATGATCCAACCGGTCTTTTACCAGCTGTTTGATATGGCTGAAATCCGTCACCATGCCGTCTTCGTTCAACTCCTTCGCCCGGCAGTAAATCGTTACAATCCAGTTATGCCCATGCAGATTGGTGCACTTACTCGGATAAGAAAGGCACAAACGATGTGCCGCAGATATTTCCAGTCTTTTAATTACGGTGTACATAGGTTCTATTTTGGCTGCAAAGATACACGGATTTGCGGATTCTTGATTCAGTTTTATAGGGAATATTTTCCGCTTTTCCCTTGTGTATCCTATCAAATAATCATAAGAGAATCGATCTCTAATTCTTAATCAATTACCACAAAGTAACCTTACCAACCGTACCTAAATCCAAAGAAGCAGTAGTTTCCTCAACAAAATAAGTATTCACTTCTTCTTCCAGTTTAGCTTCCATAGCATCTCTTTCAGGAGTTCCAATTTCTCCCCATGCCTTATTTACATGTTCGCTAAGAGGTGTTAGTTTCATTTTTGCCATATTTTTATTTTCCAATCAAACTAGCACAAAAATAACCCAAAGTTTCCTTTTGAGCAAGCTCGGAATATTTTTCAGTTTTTCCCTTGTATATCCCAAACATTCTGTTTATCTTACTGCCGTTTCCAGTTGGAGACAACTATTGTTAAACCTAAAAACTGAAGTATTATGGCAGAAGAAAAGAAAACATACACATGGCCGGTACAGTTGCGTGAAAACATGGTGACAGAAGATACGAGCGACTATGTAGCTTCGGTAAAGACATTTACCGTAACCAAAACGGTGGATGACATCATTAACGAGTTGATAAAAAGAGGTATTGAATACAAAAAGGAGACTTTCAGAGCAGTTTTCGGACTGATGGAAGGAATGATACGGGAAATGGTTTGTTCGGGGTATCCCGTCATCACCGACAATGCCCGTTACTCTCCCACCATCACCGGGACGTTCGATTCGAATGGCGATCCCCTTGGCGACAGTGAGATCAAGTGCGGTGTCAACATCCAGCCGACAGACACGATGAAGAAAGAAGTGGCTCAGGTACGCATCGTGGTAGACACGACCTTGGAGCTGGGCGGCGCGAAGATCACCCGCGTGAAAGACCTTTATACCGGTGCGACCGACGGTACGGTACATGCTGGCGACATGATCGAAATCACTGGCAACAAGATTAAATGCCTCAACGCAGACGGCAGCGGTATCGGTCGTTTCACCTTGTACAATGAGAGCGAATCCGGCGAAGAGATTACGCAGTTGGGTTACAACGATCCCTCGCGCATCACGTTCATGTTCCCGACCGGCTTGCTGACCGGCTCCTACCGTTTGGAGATTGAGACGTATTTTACTTCTGGTAGTAATCTATTAAAAACTCCAAGAACGCTGGTTTGCCCCATATTGTTAAAACTTGTTGAATAGTCCTATTTTCAGAAAGGTGCTTTCTAAGCATATAGAAAGCACCTTTCTCTATATAGAGAAACGCCCTTTATATGGGTAAAGAACGATCTTTTCTAAAAATAGACATAAATCATCCTTTTTTTACATATTTTTGAAGAAATAATATTCTCAACGAGCGTTGCATTGAAAAAAAACGTATCTTTGCCGATGTCAGCGGGGAGAAATCCGCTTGACATAAAAGAAAGCGTTTTTGCTTTATCCGAATTACCGAAATCGCCAATTTCAGAGGAAGGATAGAGACAATGTGACGCTCATTCTGTATCCGTATGTATCGTGGTGAATGTAACCGTGAGGTTATGTTTATCTTATTTGTACATATCCAACAGCGTGAGAATATTGTTTCTTCGTCCATTTCCTCGAGGTGTTTGGCGATACCTGGTAATTGATGGGCAGAACAAGTTCCCACGCTTTCTTTTTGTTAAACCTATCCTATCCGGGGAACAATAGGACTTTCTCTATATTTATTTTATGGAAAAATTAAAATGCAGGTATGTCATTTATTTCTTTTGCATCTGCTGCTTGTTTCCTAGTCTGTTAAGCTCATGCAAATACGACGACTCGGAATTAATCGACCGGGTAGATAATCTGGAAGATCGTTTGGCGAAACTGGAAGAACAATGCAAGCAGATAAACGCCAACATCAACTCCTTGCAAACCATCGTAAGCGCGCTGGAAAATGCCAATCAAATCACCTCGGTTTCAGAGTTGGTAGAGAACGGAAAGAAAGTGGGCTATAAGATTGAGTTTACCAAGAGTGACCCGATCTATATTTATCATGGGCAAGACGGAAGTGACGGCTCGGATGGAACAGACGGTTATGTCCCGCAAATAGGTGTGGAAAAAGATAAAGACGGAATTTATTACTGGACGTTAGACGGCTCTTGGCTAACCGATAAAGACGGCAACAAGATCAAGGCAGTGGGCTTGGATGGTAAAGATGGAGAAGATGGCCAAGATGGAGCCGATGGTTCGGATGGCTCTAACGGAAGCAATGGTTCTAACGGACGGGATGGCGTGACGCCTAAACTAAGAATTAACGACGGAAATTGGGAAGTATCCTATAATAATGGTTCGAGTTGGGAAGTTTTAGGTCCAGCTACCGGAGGAACGGCTGAATGCCCAATTGAGGATGTGGTGATAAAAGACAATCATGTCATTTTTACGTTAGGTACAGGAGAAGAATTTAAAGTTTCTTTGTTCAACGGTATCACTATTACGTTTGATAAGACGGAAATAGGAATGGAAGCCGGTAGTAAAGAGACCTTGGGTTATACACTGACAGGTAGTGATGATGTAAAAGTTTCCGCCATAGGCGAAGGCGTTCGTACCAGCATTGACCAAGCAGCTAAAACATTAACAATTACAACGGATGCGAATTTCGAAAGTGGAAAAGTATTGGTTCATGCCACCGATGGCAATCATGTCGCTACCGTAGAGCTGACTATAACGAAGGAAGTGATTACGTATATAGAATATGAGGCAACGGAAGAATTATCTTGCGAAGGTGCCTTTTGGGGTACTGATTTTGAGCTCCTAGAGGAAAAGAATAAATTTGCTGATGGAAAAGGCAAATGGGCTTATAAAGGTATTATAACCCATGTAGAGGATAATGCATTCAATGGGGAAAAAAGTTTACAGCGTATTACTCTTCCTGAAGGTATTACCTATATTGGCAGTAATGCTTTTAATAGTAGCAGTCTTGAAGAAATCACTCTGCCTGAAAGTCTCATAAAAATTGATCAATACGCTTTTTCAAAAACTCAATTGAAAGAAATTACTATTCCTGCAAATGTAGAAACATTGGAAAGTTCAGCTTTTCAAGGTAGTTCTTCAGGGAGTCCATTAGAAAAAGTGGTATTTGCAGGAAATAAAATCGAAACAATCAAAAATAATACATTCCAAGATTGTAATAGCTTGCAAGAAGTAAAGCTTCCAGAGAGCTTAAAGACAATTCAATATAATGCTTTTCTGGGATGTTCTTCATTGACAGAAATAGTTATTCCTGATGCGGTTACTACAATCGAGAAACAAGTATTCAGCCACTGTACATCTTTAACTACAGCAACAATTGGTTCGAGCGTAACGACAATAGGAAATAGTTGTTTTAATGAATGTGATAAACTGGTAACAATCATTTGTAAGGGTGAAAATCCGCCAACATTAGGTAGTAAAGCTTTGATGAAAGATGATGCTTGGACTAGTACAAAGTATATCAAAAATATTTACGTCCCAGTAAATGCCGTTGATACTTATAAAAAAACTAATGGATGGAATGAATTTAGTGATAGAATTAGTGCAATAACAGAATAACAACAGATAAATCCCATAAACCAAAGGCTGTCTCCATAGAAATAAAGGGACAGCCTTTTTTGTTCCATCGAAAGGAATTATCTACTCCCCTTTTATTCGCTTATTCCATCGAATTTACGTAAGTTTGCACCCAAATTCAGAGAAGTTCTTTACAAGAATGAAGCAAGCGATTATTTTCTTGAAGTTATGGATGATTTCGTTGCTGGTCGGCGGGTTGGTTTCCTGCCAGCAGGAAACACCGGTGACTTCAATTATACATATTGATGCGGAAGGCACCATCCAAACCGTCAATCCGGATTTATACGGCATAACATTGGAGGAAATCAATCATGCCATTGATGGAGGCCTGTATGCCGAGATGATACAAAATCGGAGCTTTGAAGATGGAATTCCGCCTTTGAACTGCCCGTATGATGCCCGCCGCCGGGTAATTACGACTCCGAATGGCTATGACATGCCGTTTATGCGTCTTGATTCGCTTCCCGGCTGGAGACCTTTATCCACCAATACATGGATTTATCCAGATACCAAAGAGTTGTTGAATGAGAAAAATAAGCGCTCGCTGGTTGTTTCGATTGCCACTTCGGCCCAGAATGGTCGGGGCGGTGTCGTGGCTGAAGGCTATAATGGCTTGGCCATCCAGCAAGGACAGACTTATCAGCTTTCCTTTTACCTGAAGGGAGCTTCGGTCTTACCGAAGAATTTGCACATTGCTTTGGAAGATTCCATCGGGAACCGGGTGTTGAGTGACGTCTTTACGGTCAGTACCCATTATGAATGGAAGAAATACCGGCATACTTTTACGGCTAATGCCACGAGCAATAAGGCAATCCTGACTTTCTCGTCAGACAGCAGTCAGACGTTCTGGCTGGATGTCGTGTCGTTGTTCCCGGAAACCTGGAAAGGCCGCCCCAACGGTCAGCGACAGGATATTATGGAAGCCATTGCCAAACTGCAACCTCGCTTCGTGCGTTTTCCCGGAGGAGCTTTCGTAGAAGGATATACGGCAGGAACTTATCCTGTCTGGAAAGAGACGTTGGGCAACATTGCCGAGCGCAAACACTTTTGGAATGTCTGGGGATACGGAACAACCAACGGCACCGGTTATCACGAATACCTGCAGTTATGCGAAGACCTGGGAGCAGAACCGATCTATGTGATCAACAGTGGTATCACGAATATGAGCCGGCGTCCGCGTTATGAGTCCATTACCGAGATGGATAAGCTGGTACAAGACGCACTGGATGCCATCGAATATGCCAATTATCCGACGGACTCGGTGTTGGGAGCGCTGCGTGCCAAGAATGGTCATCCGCAACCTTTCCACCTGAAATACGTCGAGATCGGGAGCGAGAACTATGGGCATGAATATACCAAACGCTTCGAACTGTTCCGAAAAGCCATCAAAGAGAAATGGCCGGAGATCACAGTCATCAGTAATCGCCTGGTTGGCCGTCAGCCACGGAGTGAATGGCATGACACCCATTTCAACGGGAAAAACTCGTTCTTCCTTTCCAACCAGAGCCGTTATGAGACGGTCAAAAGCCGGTATGAATGGGAAAATACCTTCGTGGGTGAATTCGGGAACATGCAGTCGTCGGAAGCACGGACCATGTCGTCGGCCATTGCGGAAGCCTGTTTCCTGGTCGGCATTGAGAATTATCCGGACATGATGTCGCGCATCGCGTATTCTCCCGTATTAGGTAATGCCGATTATACCAAAGAACGCTGGCCGATGATCCTTTTCAATAACCATCAGATCGTGCTCTCTCCTTCTTATTATATGTGGATGCTGTTCAGCAAATACCGCGGAGATGAGGTGATTCCTTCCCAGGTTGAAACCTATCTGCGCCCGACGATTACTAACGGATTCGCTTCAGTGTATATGTTCGATAACTGCTATGAGATGAATCAGGTAATGATCGACGGGAAACCGGTAGAACAAGGACGGATTCTGGGTGGTAACTGGGGAATTTCTTCCGGCATACTAACACCGGTTCCCAACCGATGGAATTATGTCTTATTAGGCGATTCGACAGCAAGCGACTATGAGTTCACTTCGCATATCCGCCGTACAAAGGGCAGCGAGCTGATCCAGTTCCGTGTCCGCAACAATGGCCGCCTTCGCGAACAGCAGGATTATATCAGTTTTACCCTCGGCGACGGCTACGCCCGGTTATATCACCAAAGCGGCAATGTGACCGACACATTGGCCACTACAGTCAAGCAGCCTCTGGTAAACAATACCGACTACAACGTCCGTATCAGTTGCCGGAAGGATTCAATCTTCTGTTATGTGGATGATGTTCTGGTACAGAAAGCCGGTATGCGTCCTTATCCATCATTGGCTTCGGTGGCTACGCTCGATAAGAAGAACAGCATGCTTTACCTGAAAGTCGTCAATACGACACAGCATGAAGAAAAAGCAGAACTGAATATTCAGGGAATATCGGTGGATGATGCCGTTGATATCATCGAATTAGCTGGCGATCCGGAAACAAGCAATACGTTTGAGAAACCCGACCTGATCAAACCGGAGAAGAAAAAGACAACCTTTACCATCGGTGTGCCCAAAACGTATAAGTTTCCGCCTTCTTCCATTACCATCATGAAGTTTAAGGTTGAAAAGTGACCTCTCAATTACCGGGGACAAACCTGATCCGGACTTATATAAAAAGAGGAATGTTCTGTCGCACGGCAGCGTGTAAACAGAGCATTCCTCTTCTGCTATCTTGTAACTCCTTACTTACTCGATCAGATCGGCCACTTCAGCCCGTGCCTCTCTAATCAGATCGGCCGGAGCCAGGCAAACCTGCAGACCGCGTTGCCCAGCACTGACATAAATATGATCGAATCCGGTTGCTGATTCCTGTATATATGTCGGGAAATGCTTCTTCATCCCGATCGGAGAACAACCGCCACGGATATAACCAGTCAGCGGCAATAATTCCTTCACGTGGATCATCTCACAACTCTTGTTGCCGGATACCTTCGCTGCCTTCTTCAGATTCACTTCCGATGCGCCCGGTACTACACAGACAAAATAACCGCTTTTGTCGCCACGCAATACCAGCGTCTTGAACACCTGACTGACATCTTCGCCCAACTGGGCTGCCACATGCGTTGCACTCAGATCATTTTCGTCTACTTCATAAGGCACCAATTTATACGCTACCTTGGCCTTGTCGAGCAAACGAGCCACATTCGTCTTGTTTATTTTCTCTTTCATGATTCAACTCCTTTCATGGATAATTGTACCCGTTTCCGGGCTGTATCTATACTTAATACTCTCACTTGTACATGCTGATGAATAGAAACTACTTCCGCCGGATTGCTGACGAAGCGGTCTGCCAGTTCCGAGATGTGCACCAGTCCGTTTTCCTTGATTCCTACATCCACAAAGCAACCGAAGTTGGTGATATTCGTCACAATGCCCGGCAGCACCATGCCTTCCTGCAAATCATCGATGGTATGAATATCGGGGTTAAAGCTAAATTCCTGGATCTCGCTGCGCGGATCGCGCCCTGGCTTATCCAATTCCTTCATGATATCCTGCAAGGTCGGCATACCGATCTCATCCGTCTGATACTGTTCCAGACAGATCTGCTGCGTCAGCTCCTTCCGTTTCATCAGTTCACCCACCGTACAATGCAAGTCTGCCGCCATCTTTTCCACCACCGGATAACTTTCCGGATGGACCGCCGAATTATCCAACGGGTTGCTTCCATTAGGAATACGCAGGAAACCGGCACATTGCTCGAAAGCCTTCTCGCCTAATCGCGGTACCTTCTTCAGGTCTTTCCGGCTGTCAAACGGACCGTTCTCTGCCCGGTACTGTACGATATTCTGTGCCAAGACAGGTCCTAAACCGGAGATGTACGTCAGTAGTTCCTTGCTCGCTGTATTCACATTCACACCTACTAGGTTCACACAGCTCTCGACCGTCTGATCCAGACTCTTCTTCAGCAACGCCTGATCTACGGCATGCTGGTACTGACCGACGCCGATGCTTTTCGGGTCAATCTTGACCAACTCAGCCAAAGGATCCATCAAACGGCGACCAATGCTGACAGCACCGCGCACCGTTACGTCGTATTCCGGAAATTCTGCCCGCGCCACGGCTGAAGCCGAATAGACAGAAGCTCCGTCTTCACTGACGACAAAGACCTTGACCGGCCTGGTATATCGGATATTGGTAATAAACTCTTCCGTCTCGCGGCTGGCAGTTCCGTTACCAATCGAGATAGCATCTATGTTATAAGCCTCCACCAAATGCTGGATTTTGATCTCGGCCTTCTTCCGTTCATTCTTGGGCGGATGCGGATAAATCGTCTCATTGTGCAACAGATTTCCCTGCGCATCCAGGCAAACCACCTTACAGCCGGTGCGATAACCCGGATCAATACCCAAGACTCGCTTCTGTCCTAAAGGCGGAGCCAGCAGTAACTGCCGGAGATTATCGGCAAAGACGCGGATCGCCTCTTCGTCGGCTTTCTGTTTGCTGCTCTTGGCAAACTCCGATTCGATGGAAGGTTTGAGCAAACGCTTGTAGGCATCATCAATCGCCAATTGGAATTGTTCCCAGCAGGCGCCATTATTCCGTTTATACTGCCTGTATAAGGATTCGAGGCAGGCGTCGTCGGCTGCCGGCGCAATCGAAACCCGCAAGATGCCTTCCTCCTCGCCTCTCCGTACTGCCAAAAGGCGGTGCGACTGACACCGCGAGAGCTTCTCTTCGAACTGGAAGTAGTTCCGGTATTTCGCACCTTCTTCTTCTTTGCCTTTGATGACTTTCGCCGAGATGACCGCCTGACGGAAGGCAAAACGCACCTGATTACGCGTCCGCTCGTTCTCGTTTACCCATTCGGCAATGATATCCCGCGCGCCCGACAAGGCTTCTTCTTCGTCTTTCACCTCGCCCTGCACAAAGGCCGGCACGCGTCCCGATAAGAAAGGCTCCCTTTGGGCTGCAATCAGCTTGGCCAACAGTTCCAGTCCTTTCTTCCGTGCCATTTCTGCCCGCGTCACCCGCTTGGGTTTATACGGCAGATAAATATCTTCAATCTCGTTGCTGTCCCACGATACTTCGATGCGTGCCTTCAGTTCAGGCGTCAGCTTTTCCTGTTTCTCCAGCGCATTCAGGATCGTGTCTTTCCGGGCTTTCAGTTCCGTCAGTTTGTCCAGCTGGTTCTTGATGTCTGTTATCTGTACTTCATTCAGTCCGCCGGTTCTTTCCTTTCGGTAGCGGCTGATAAACGGAATAGTAGCACCTGACTCCAGCAACCCGATTGTATTCCGTACCTGCGGAAGCGGCAACTGAAGTGCTTTAGCTATTAAATCCGGATATATTATTTCCATATTGATATGTTTTCAGAATTGACCTGCAAAAGAAACGAAAATCCTGTGGATATGCAAGCCTATAGCGCAATCACTTCGGCATTCATCGCCTTGATCTCATCGGTATGATGCGACGAGAAAACAACAGTCGCCTGTTTTTCCTGCTGCCATGCCACCAGGAAACGGGCAACCAGCTGCCGCAGCTCTGCATCCAGACCATTGAAAGGTTCGTCCAGCAACAGCAATCCGGCCGGGAACATTAACGCCCTAGCCAAAGCAACCCGTTGCTGTTGCCCGTAACTCAAGGCCGCCGGATACATCCCGACCTGTTCTTCCAGCTGAAAAGCCGTCAGCAGCCGGAGCGCTTCCTGCTCCAAGATTGCCCGATCGTAATAAGCAGAACCACCTAACATAATATTTTCCTTGGCCGTCAGTTGCGGTAGCAGCGTCGGTTCCTGAAACAGATTGGCGGTCTGCTGGGGCAAACCAGTGATTCCTCCACCGGTGGGCTTCAAGGTTGCGTTGAGGAGTTGCAGCAATGTCGTCTTTCCCCGTCCCGACGGAGCCGAAAGCGCATATATCTTTCCAGCTTTCAGGACGATATTCATGTGATGTACTCCATAGGAATAAGAGACATCCGCCAGACTTATATCATGGGGCTGAAGTGAAACAGCCGGCAATGCTACAGCCGAATGGCGATAGCGCACAGAAGGCTGCCAGTCCGACAAGCGGGAAATCAATTTGTCGGTCAGCCAGCTCAAGACAATTGCCACCAAGGTCCAGGCGATCAGCTCCGGAACATCAATAAAGACCTGCGCTTCTTTCATCCGTTTCCCGATGCCATCCACGCATTGCGACAAGACTTCACCCATAATGATTGCCCGCCAGCCAAAACCCACGGCCGAAGCCAGTCCACTGAAAAGATAGGGCCGCAGTTGCGGATAATCAATCTGTAACAGGCGGTTCCAGGCATGCAGATGGAATTGCCGGGCCAGCATCTTCCAAGAATCCCGCCGGTTCATCAGCCCTTTCAGCAGGTTTTCGGTGAGCAGCGGATACATTGTCAGAAAAGCTATCAGCAAAGGAATCATTTCCGGGTTCAGGAATATCAATGCCAGCAGGATAAAAGAGATGACCGGCACAGAGCGCAGTAGCGACAACCAGGGCATGAACAAGAGCCGTATCGTTTCCGACCGGTTCAACAGAAAGGCCGTTATCGAAGCTGCTGCCAGCGAAAGCAGCAAGCCGACGCATGCCCGCAGTAATGTCGTCCCTATACTGACAAGAAATCCGGGCGAACTAACCACACGAAGCAACGCCCGCATCAGATCCGGAAACGAAGGAATCAGTTGCGGCTGTGCCATCTGCCACGAAAGCAGCTGCCAGGCAACAGGTATCAACAAGACAGACAGACAAGTCAGTACAGTACGTTTCATACGTCATTCAGGGAATAAAGGTTGAGTCGGGCAACTGGCCTCCCGTCGAACGGGGCTCGTAATGATTCATCAGCTCCAGAAAATGCCGTACTTCCTTGCGGCACTCGGTAGCCGGAACATAGTGAATACGACAACGCTCGATGGTGGCAGGCGAAAGCATCCGGCTACCGAATACACGTCTGTTTTCCAATATACGGATCGCCTCTTCCGGTTTTTCCTGTGCAAAACGGCAGGACTGATCCAGAAGTGTCTGAATAGAATCTTTGAATGTCAGCAAAGATTCCCGGCAAACCACTGCCGTCTGCGGAAAGCCATACGACAATGAATCCGGGCGATTCAGGTCTGCCAGAATCCGGAGTGTGGAATCCTGTTCCAATGCCATCGACAGAAAAGGCTCGCTCAATACGGCCGTCTGTACTTTATCCGTCTGCAATGACAACAAGACTTCGCGAGCCGTTGCAAACGAATAGTCATAGTCATACGTATAAGAACCTTTTTGCTCCAGATAATAACGGGCAAGTATGTCGGGCGTCGTCCCGGCACCAAACAAATAGACAGGCGGCACAATACGCTCATGCCCTACCAGATACAAAGTTCCCCAAATCGGGCAGCCCAACAGTGGATAGCGGATTCCTTTATTATACAGGTTGGCAGCCGAAATCATTGGTAAAACCGCTACATCGGCCTCTCCTTTCACCAACAACGCCTGCATCTGTTCGGGCGAATCCAAAACCTTCACCTGCATTTTCCTTCCGTTCAATGCCGGCTCTTTCTCCATCCATTGCGCAAAAGCTATCGCTGACGGACCGCGCAATACCGCCACTTCGTAAATCATTTCAGCCGGTTCTTTCTTAGAATCCAATTTACAACTCCACAAAACGAGCAGTAAAAGGAAGAACCAGCCATATCGGATTTTATGTAACATCGGCTTTTAATCTTTTGAATGCATACAAAATTAATACAATTTATCCGAATATCTGATTTTATCTTTGCCCCTGCTCCTCACATCTTGCCAGGAAAAGCCATATTTCTGGTTGTCATTTATCCCTTTCATTCCAAGTTCCGAAATGGCTGTTTCCGAAATAACCGTTTCGCTACTACAAATATAGTACAATTTATCCGAACATCCAATTAGGCTTTTTCCTCTTCTTCATTAAAGCAAATGCGGTAGCCTACATTGGTTATTGACTCTATTTTAAGAGGCATCTCGTGCAACAGTTTTTTCAAGTTTCCTATCGTCTGATAGATTTTATTTTTTGTTGACGTTGATAATTCCGCTGGTTCTCCGTATAAAGATAAAATATCAGCATAAGTAACTGTATGCCCTTCTGATTGGATAAACAATTCAAAATAAGACAACATAAATCCGTTGAGAACAGCTTTTTTGTCTTTATAGCATAAGGTTCGGTTTTGTTCATCCCAATAATAATTACCTGTAATATGTATCTTTTGAGACATTGAGCTATCTGGTTGTTTAGGCATTGGTTCTTCTGCTAAAACTGGATCTGCCGAAACATGCCAATTTTTCCGCCCTGCCAACAAAAAGACGAGCCAGGCCAGCACACTACAAATCACCATTCCCAAACCTAAACTGAATTTATATTTTTGAGTATGCATGAAAGCGATGGGTACGTAGGCTTGTAACCGAATCGTATCATGCTTCATCGAATAAACTTTATTTTCTACAGGGTACATGTGTGATAAGTCCAAATTTGGCTTGCTTACTGTGGTACGCCCATTCCACATATAACTAATAGCGGTTTGAACAGAATATCCGGCTTGTGTTAACTTAGCGTGGTATATACTGTCCAGACCATAACGGCAACTATCCTTTTTTATGGACGTAGCCTGTGCAGCCCAATCCAAAACTTCATCTAAAGTATATGTAGTTTTCGAGGCATCGTATGACATATATACTTGAGTCATCATATTTTTCTTTTCTTCCTGCAGTGCCTCCTCAAAACAAGCTTTAGCGTTTTTGAGAATTGCCTGTTCCTGATTGTGACCTGAACACATAAAATAGATACCCAACAAGCCTACAATAACGACTCCAAATACTTTACATACAAAACTAATCTTACCACCCATACTATCGTCGCTTTTATTCAATGGGATTATCTCCAATTATAATCCGAAATAACCGTTTCGATACTACAAATATAGTACAATTTATCCGAACATCCAATTAGGCTTTTTCCTCTTCTTCATTAAAGCAAATGCGG
>OGWX01000831.1_pt1 | contig 21658 bp, 26 predicted proteins | sample 1576151 | NCBI WGS metagenome assembly OGWX01 (sample SAMEA3541591, study PRJEB24748) | human gut metagenome | biome: human gut; feature: human-associated habitat; material: faeces | place: China | collected 2012
CAGCCGGAATTTGAAAGAATTTCCCGGTATCTCCATAAACTCTTGGTATAGTAAAAACGTATCGTAAGATTCGTAGATTTGATATTCCATACTTGCTCCCCCTCTTGTATTGACTACATATATTATAGCACAGAGGGGTTTGAATTGAATTTATTAAAAATACATTTTGATGGAAAATAATATTATTCCCCTCAGAGAACGATCTCCGAGGGGATTTTTATTAAATAGATGTGGTCTCTTTACTGTAAATTACCGACATGAGCCTTGCATACCATGGCGCTTTAGGACTCCACTTGTAACACGGCATGTCCTTACCATTGTTGTCCTTGTAAATCTGCTGGATGATTTTTAATTCGTCTGGATGACCCAATGTTATTACTTTTTGACCGTCAAAATAATACACTGCACCTTTTCCTTCTACTGTAAATAAACATTTCATCTCTTCTTCTCCTTCCTGTTCGATTCCTGTATTCTGTTTTTTTTGTTCGCTGCATGCAGACGCTCTACTGTCGATTGCCTTTGCAATCAGCCAAGCAATTCCTTTTGTGCCTAAATTCCGATACCTTGCTACATCATCTGCGCCGGTGCAAAATAATGTCTCTACGATCATACCGGGCATATTGGATGCATTCAGATCATAGTATCCCGAACTGTACTTTACACCACGGTTAGCAAATCCTTTATTTGCGAAATTCTGGCAGATATTGCTTGCGATCGTGTTCATTGTCTGGTTAGATGCATCGTATAACCACACCTCTGTGCCTCCTGCTGATTCCGTTCCTGCGGCGTTCATGTGCAGAGTGACATAAATATCGCACCCTGCACTATTCGCCTTATTTGTGCCGTCAGACAACTCACCAGACACATTCGATGCGTTGGAATTACAATCAATCACAGTATGTCCGACAGCCTCTAACATTGGTGCGAGCTCATTGTAGATCTTCCGCACTTCTTCCTGCTCATCGATCAGACCTATTGCACCTTTACAATTTGGGGAGTGTCCTCCCCTTAAGCCAATTTTCATTCTTTCTCTTCCTCCTGCTCTTCTGTTTCAAATGCTTTTTCCAGTTCTTCCGCTGTTATTCTTCCGAATTCGTTCTGTTCGCTCATGATTTCACCTCCCTCCCCGTGCGATGTCGCACAATAAAAGAGAGCCTGTTTCCAAGCTCTCTCAAATTATCTATTTATATGTAAGTGCCCTATCTGAATCTCCCGTTCCCGGTGTCGTTGGGTCCACCACTACACCAAGGATCGCCAGAACCGCAAAGAGTGCATTGATCACAGTTAAAAGCTTGTCTCCAAGGTTTCCAAGGTCGATTGTAAACCCAAACACTGCCGCAATTGCCTGTATCAACAGCAACAGTGCCGGGATCAGTGCTACCCAAAATGCCTTGTTTTTGATTCTTACAATCCAGTTAATCTTCTTCATTTTTCATTCTCCTTTTACAAATACATTGCTACTATTCCACCAATCACAGCTCCGATCAGTGCAGTTACTACTCCATCCCACCGTTTAGCTGGTGTCTGCTCAAGGTGCGTAACTTTTGTAGTGAGCTGCACAAGAGTCTGGTTCATAAAGCCGACCTCTTTAGTTAGTCCTACCATCTCCTGCGCCAGTTGGTGAACCACATTTACAACGTCTTCTACATCATCCATCCGGTGTTTTAATGATCCGATTTCCTTCCCATGTTCAGCGAGCTTTACCTCTACTTCATTATCCGTCATTTTTGCCTCCATTTATTTTAAAGTATAAAAATAAGACCCTCACGGTCTTGCCCTAATCTCCATATTCACTCCTTTAGTCATCCGTGATCCACGTGATCGACAAATGCCGTTCTGTCCAATTTGGGTTATTGACATAGATTGTAATTCCACCGTCTTTGCTGATTAGATATCGACCAGTTCCAAAAATCGAGGAACCGGACACCTCATTGTAAGGTGTTCTGATATCGAGTACTGGACGATACCCAATAGGGATTCGCACCTCATCAAACGCTCCGAAACTACCGCTATTTGGAAACTGTGCAAGCATTGTGATATTACATGTTACCATGCATCCTCTCCTTTTTAACTCTACACGGATGTTATTTGCGGAGTTTGTGCTTGTATACGGTCCTTTTATGGTGCCGGAGTCGTAGTTTCTGCAATCCCCCAAGTCTAAAGTGATACCATCCTGCTCTACCAGTACCTTATCCTTAAATCTCGTCTCTGTATAGATATCAAGTCCGTCCTTCTCGTCGCTCGCTACGCCGCCAATCGCAACGCTACTCCCTTTCCTGGCAACATCTACCGTTCTGGTCTGCGCCGGAACAATGACAGTCTCCTGACGATTGCCGCCCGAATCCGTAATCGTAACAATGACATAATAGACGCTGCTTGTAGAGATCTGACCACCGCCGATAATCTCGGAGATTTCCCCACTTGCGGCGTTTGGGTACGTCTCTTTCGCTTTAATCGGATTGCCGGAAGTGGTTTTTTGGTACTCAATCTTGACACTGGTTGCCTTGTTGGAACTATTTAACGTCCGGTCTACTTGCCAGCTCCCAGTGACTTTAATGTATGTACCATCACTCTTTGGAGTTCCGCTTGAGTCGCACCGCAATGCAGTCAGTCCGGTAATTGTGGGTTTGATGTATGCGATCTGCCAGACTGCATACAAGGTGATATCCACATCTGCGCCGTAAGTAGACCCCGGCATGTACGACACCTCTCCGGCAGATGACGTTGCCCAACCCATAAATACATACCCGTCTCGTGTAGGGCGTGCAGAGGATAGGGTTAAGTTTGACCCATATATTTTCTTTTGACTGCCCGGCGCGCCAGTTCCTCCGTTTGCATTGTAAGATACGGTATGTTCCCACGTGATAGCCGAGAGTGCGTAACTTCCGCTTGCTGAGATTGTGGACGGGTTGATTCCCGTGTTAATTGTTGCGGAAAATCCTATGTTCTTGGGCTGTCCGCTTGTCGGCATCGTAATGCGGAATGTCTTAGTTCCGCCAATGTTTGTCCATATCCAGTTCCCTCCACCGCTTCCAACTGCAAATGTTGCGCTTCCGGAGGTGTTCTGCCCGTCACAGCTCATGCTGTATGGTACACCGCCGTAATTGTATCCACCCCAGTCAAATGCAATATCAAATCTGATATCTACATCATACTGATGCGTGAGATTAGCATCTCCTACACCACGTACTGCGGTTACATATATTCTTCCTGTTCCTGCCATAAATCCCACCTACTCAATATAAATCAGTGACAGATGCCCGTCCCCGTTGTCCAACATTGTATAGTTACCTACATCAACTCGCTTAGCACTTAGATTGTCGACTTCCGCCACCGGCATATACGCTTTTTCATTGCCAAAATACGCCAGCCCTTTGTCTCCTTCGTAAAATCCTAGGCGCGAGTTCGTCAGCCTTGCCTTCAGGTCATTACTTGTTCCACCCAGTTCCAAAAACGGCGTAACTCCATCCGACCCCTGTCGCACCCATGTATCGATAACTTCCGTCTTGCCGTCTACGTAAGTTACGGTATTCTTAAACTCAGCGCGAACCTCATTCTTGTACTTTTCGAGACTGGTATTGATGTTGTTGACACTGGAGATTGCTGTGTTGGCGGATTCCTGTGCGTTTCCTGCCGCATCTTTCGCGTCTTCGATGTCTCCCGTGTATGCTTCTACCCATTTTTCGCCGTCCCAGTACTTAAGGACGTTGTTTACCGTGTCGTACCAGAGTTTAGTCTTATCGTCTGGTGGTGTTTCGGATTTTATTGCTCCATCCGTACCATCTTTGCCGTCATCCCCCTTATATTTCGACCACTGGTAATCTGCCGGATTATTACTTTCCGTTTGAGATTCCTTGTTATAGGCAAATCCGATGTAATATTTTCCATTCGGGCTGTCGGACATCCCACTTCCACTGGCATCATCGGCAAATTTAAACCATGTGTAATAAGTTGTTCCGCCTTTTCCATCCTCTCCGTCCATTACATCCGTGATCGTAACCTCGTAATACCCACGTTTTATCCCATTTTCTAGAGCCTCAAATGAGTATACCGCCTTCGCATCAACGTCCGTAGCATTTACCGTAACGCTCTTACCAACATAAAACTCTGTTCCATCTTTGCTCCATCGTATCTCCAGTTTGTCTGCCACGTCCACGCCGTTATCGTAAGCGTAAGCTGTCAGAGTAGTGCTACCGATGCCATTTTTAAAGATAACGCCGTTGTTTGTTGAGATAGAGCAAGTATAAACCTTATTTTTATTAATAAGGTCTTGCATCCTCTGTAATAAGCTGTCCGAAATTTCGGATGTAAGCTCTTTGTAGTTTGTAAATACCGTCTTTGCTGTCTTTGGATTGGTAAGACTGCGCACCTGTTCGGACACTCTCGCCTGTAGATAAAGCACTGGTGTCCACTCCTGATCCTGCATCCTCACGGTGTCCCCGATGTTGGTGTCAAAATATCCATCCACCTCGTAGGTCACTACCGGTTCTGATGCAACTTTTAGATCAGATAATGCCATACTATAGAGCTTGTCCTTGCTGTCTGTATCATACTCTTTCCGCATCAGGATATAAGCATCAGCCTTATTTACGATGTTGGATGGAAACCGGTCTCTTGCCTGTGGTGCCCGGATGATTGCGCCGTCTGTAAAGTACTCGATATTCCCGTTCTCATCGTATTCTTTTTTGTCCAGTCCGTTGATCGTCAGCCCGTCTTTCCCGGTCGGCTGGATACAGGTGTAAAGCTTCTCGGCATCTGTGGTTTTACGGATTCCGGTAATTCCTTTCCCGTACCGCAGTACAATGTCATTCCGGTATTCTCCGACTCCGCTGTCTGTATCGGAGTGTTTCCGATATACATTTAGGACAATCTCTTTTAAAGAGTAGTCTCTGTTCAGTACTGTCTCAAATTCGATCTCCGCAGAAAAGACATTAGCCAGGGAGAATAATCTCTTTAATACGGACGTTGTACCGGTCCATTCGTTGGTGATCCGCTTATCTGACACCTCGTTGAGACCCAATTTAAGTGTCCTCTCCGCGTCAAATACGGAAATGTACTCTTCAATGCTCATTTCTTTTTCGGCTTTATATTCGCCAGCATCCTCGTTGATTAACTCAAACGACAGTGACCACGCCGTGGCAGTAATCGTCTGCTCTGTCTGGTGGGTATTTACGATATTTAGATAATAGGATTTCCTCCTATAATTAAACGCCACCTTATTCCCAGCTTTGATATGCTGTGCGTCTGGATGCTTTGCATTTACCGTAAAAGTGTAAGTATTCGCCGTACCCTGTAAGTATTCGTGTAGCTCATCATTCCAGTAGTGCATGGACTTTTTATGCCCGTTGTCCATAAACGCTACTGGTGTGTTATTTGCACTTAAAATCGCAATTCTAATACTGTCCATTACAAGTATATCTCCCGTATTTTCGCTTTAATATGCGGCGGTGGAGATGAAAAGGAAGAATAGCAGAACTGGACTTCCGTTGTCCCCGGTGGAACTTTTGGATAATTGGATCCATTAATCTCATCTCCTTTTGCCGGCATCCCGTTTACATAGACCTTTGTACTCTCTCCATCTATAGACACCACATCTCCGGCACGATACCGGTTCGGCACATCTCGGTATTTTTCCACGTTATCCTTACGGAACCAGATACTTTTTAAATAATTGTGCGTAACCAGCTGATTTCCAAGATCTCTACTTCCCCACTGCCCGATCCAGACCTGTATCTTCTCACACACCATGTCTTTAATCTCCGGGATAGTAAAGTGGTAATACTTCCCGTACCAGAAAATACGCAACTTGTCACCCTCTTTTAAAAAGTCATTGTGTCCGCCGCCCATTTTTAAATTAAACGGGTTATCCTCGTAGGATGTCGGCTGGAAATCCAGTGTCTTAATTTTCTTGTTTTGAGGGGCAAACCAGTCCACATGCGCCGTATTGCCAACCGTATCACTCTTGTTAATAGACATGGCGCATATCACCTTGTTATCTCCAGTCAGGAATGCAATGGTCTGCGCTCCAGTCTGTCCCATCAAACCTGTCTCGAACCAGTGCTGGGTGTAACAGTAAAAGTTCTTCGCTCCACGTCTGCCCTCGCTGTCCACCGGGATAGTAAGCGTTCTCATTCCGCCGTTCCAGTACCCGGATGTGGATTGTCCACCTTTTAATGCCATGACGTTATATCCGGCAACATTCTTGACTTCGAGTGTTCCCTGTGTGGTGTTTTCCGGATTCTGATAAGAGGTGCCATGATCATCTTGAAACAAGCCGTAACCGTTAAACAGTTCTTCGGACGCTTCGTAGTTCTCTCCGTCCGCCTCTTCCTGTTTTCCGAGCTGGATCACTCCATACTGGCTCACAAGTCCGATAAATCCGTTTTCGTGTTGGTGCGTGATCTCGTAGTCCACGTCTGCCCATTCGGTGCCGTTGTTTTGGATGGTAATGGTCTGGTATCCGTCTTGCTGTACACCGTCAAATTCAAATTCGCCGACAGAGTACGCTACCCCATCCGGGATAAGCCAAGTGATTGTGCCTTTCCCAAAAATCGCAACCTGTGTCACATCAAGGTTTCCGTCCGGTATCGCATAAAAGTAGCGATCTGGATAATTCCCAAAAACAAGTTTTTTCGGCTCTGTGACGTTTAGGATTTTCTGAATCGCGTCATAGCTTGCTAAGATGTCTCCTTTAATTTCAAATGGCATTTCAAGCGTCTTTGATTTATATGTTGTATAGCCAAAATCCTCTCCTTTTGCACTTTCTGCTCCGTCAAGGAGTCCTGACTCTCTATTTACTCCACTAAACGGAGAGAACCCGGACAATACACTTAAGTATCGCCCGAGTTCCTGATCGTCAAATTTTACTGATAGGCTCAATTTCTATCCCCTCCTAACATCTTCCGAAAACTTGAATTCTTTTCTATTTGTTTTTCCATTGGTGTTGCAAGTACTCTGGATGTCTCTACAGAGTCAATTTTATTAACAATCTCTAGTGGTCTGTTGGCAAGTCTGGATAGACGATCTACTGCGTAGAGTAGCTCGTTGTTATTTTCAGACTTCCGGATTCCAACGCTTTTCTGGTAAGTTTGACTTCCAGCACTTTCCGGCACTGATAACGTTATACCGCTCACAGATGCAGACAACTGAGACACCACCTTACCGGATACTTTTTTCATCTCTTTGTACGGCATATACTTTTCGTATCCAACACCTACGCCCATTGCAAGGTATTTCCCGACTTGGTCTCGCATAACTCTGGATGGGGAATGTATGCCGAAGAAATCTTTGATGGACGAAACAACACTGCTTGCGAATCCTCCAATCTTGTCAATAATCCAACCAGTCATGTTGGATATTCCGTTCCACAACCCCTGCACAATATTGCTTCCGATTGATGCCATCTTACCAGGCAGCGTAAGAATTGCAGATTCAATTCCGGACGCGATTTTTAGAGCGGCAGTTTTCACATAAGACACCATCCCGCTTATTGTACTCCCGAGATTGTGAATAGCAGACATTCCTATATTAGCAAGCGTTGAAGGTAGATTCTGAATAGAGCCTTTAATTCCGTTTAATATATTAGTACCGGCTGTTTTAACAAACCCGACCATAGATGTAATGCCATCACCCAAGAACTTAATTATACTCTTGCCAAGGTTTAACCACTGGAACGCCATCAGCACGTCAACAATAGCTGCTATAATCTGCGGAATGTTTGCAATCAGAGTTGGTATTGCCTGGATAAGTCCGAGTGCCAACTGTCCAAGTAATTCCGCGCCCTTCATAAGAATTGTTGGAAAATTGTCGTTAATAATGTTTGCAAATGTCGAAATAATTTCTGGAACTCGCTCAATCAAAATCGGTATTGCACTCACAATTCCTTCTACCAATTTCTGTAGCAACTCGAATCCTTTTTGAATCATTACAGGAGCTGCTTCTGCAAGTTTTTCACCGATCCCTTGAATAAAATCAAGCACTTTCGGCAACGCTTCTGGAATCGCCTGTACGAATCCATCAATCAGATTACTCAACAATTCATATCCTTGCTGTAACAAGCTTGGCCCTTGTGACGTAAGCTGCTCATATAGAGTTGTAATAAGCTGGATTGCAAGCGAACCAACAGACGGCAATATCTGCATCATTCCGTTCACTATTGCCTGTATGATCTGAATTCCAGATGACAACAGTTGCGGTATGCTGGTGCTAATATTTTCCGCAAACGAACTTATAATCTGTGCTGATGCAGTCACAATTCCGGGCAATGCTTGTATAATTCCCGTTGTTATGTTGGAAATGACTTGTCCACCTATCTGCATCATTTCTCCGAGTTTTCCGGAGTTAAGTGACTGCGAAAGACTTTCCATCAACAGGTTTCCGACTTCTGGGAGTTCTTTTGCAAGTCTTGGGACGATCTGCATCAAATTATTTGTTATATTTTCAGCTGCGGCCTTTACGGCATCTGCCAATTCCTGTGGGGAACTTGAACCATTCAAAAAGTTGTCAAATGCTGCTTTTGCGGATTGTACAGAGCCCTCTATGGTAGTTAATGCTTCTGCGCTCGTTGTACCTGCAATTCCCATGTTTTCTTGAATCTTGTGGATTGCCTGAATGATCTGGTCGAACGACACATTGTCGAGATTCTCTATTTTTTCGTTGAGAATGCCACTGTCGTTAATCAAGCGGATCATTTCAGCCTGCGTTCCACCATATCCAAGTTTCAGGTTATCCAACATTGTGTAGTTCTGCTTCGCAAATCCCTGATAAGCATTTTGAATATCAGTCATGTTGGAACCAAATTTATTCGCATTGTCTGACATGTCCACCATTGCCATGTCTGCTATTCTGGCGGCTTCTGCGGTATTGTTTCCGAGTCCCTGTAAAAGTGATGCAGAAAAGCTTGTTACAGTCTCCATGTACTTATTTGCAGATACGCCAGCTGTCTTATACGCATTGTTCGCATTATCGATCACTGTTTGCGCACTATCTTTAAACAGCGTCTCGACACCGCCTATGTTCTGCTCAAGACTCGCAACGGAATCAAGAGACATTTTTGACACCGCTCCAAATGCTGCAGCAACGCCAGCTACTGATCCGGCAATCACTTTTAATCCTCCGCTTGCAACACTGCCAAGTTTGGAAATTCCTGAATTGAATCCGGATTCGTTTATTTCTGTGTTAAATTTTAATGAGCCATCATAACCCATACTATCCCTCCTTTATGGATAGCACAGGCTCAATGGCTCAATTTAAAGTGCTTAAATCTTAATCTCTACTTCTTTTTTGCACGTCCGGCACTTGATAAATGCATTGGTGCAAACGGAATTGTTGTTATAAATCAATAGCTTGCACCCGCAAAAAGGACACTTATACCACTTTCTCTCAAGTGATGGTTTTTTAATTTTACAACTCATCTGTCACCTCACATAAAAGCATTTCCGATATCATAATCCGTCAGGCTCTCAGATGGCAATTGAATTGATTTCTGGATCTTTTTAATTCGTTTTTTCTCTTCTTTGTCTTTAATTTCCGATAAATCAACACTGCGGTACATTATTCGCTGTTTAATCTCTGTATCGTCAGACAAACCATCAAAAAGCATCCGGAATTTCCACCAATGCATATATTTAATGTCGATTAAATCAATTCCATAATCTCTGAGAAAGCCGGATAATATATATGGATAATCAATGGAGTACGAGAATAAATTTTTCTTCGGCTTTTCTTGCAACTTTTCTTGCGGTTCTTCACAATCACCTGTCTCCGCAACCTTTGCACAGTTTGTATCCATCGTTATAAAGTGGGACAATGCGCTTATAGCTTCTTCATCTGCGACTACGTCATCAAGAAAATACTGCTGTATGATCGCGAATTTTTGAAGAGCATCAAGCTCTTGGTCTTTTAACATGTCCAAAAGCCTGATGTATTCACGGAAATCCGTAATGACCTTGATATTTTCACCCTTCACATTTACTGTGTTTGGCAACTCTTCATAAAAAAAATTCATGTTATTTCTTCGCTCGTCTCTGCGCTCTATTCGGAGTGTACTTGCTAACAACAGAATTTCTTCTCTTGTTTACGGCATTGATTTCTTTTTCACATACAGCAATGAACGAATCATAGCACTCTTCGCAAACTCTCAAATTCATTTTCCCGTCAAAAAGTTTTTCAGAAGTACCTTCTCCGAAAATCCCGTCAAAAATATCATAAAACAACAAACAATATTCTCTGGTTATTTCGGATATTTTTCCAACCTTTTCAAGCTTCTTCTCCCTCGGCTCGATGTTTTCAAATACTTTTTCATACTTTTCCAAAAACTCCACATCGTCCATATCGATTTCAAGCTCTACGTCATTCCATTTCCACTGGCTCATTGGCTCACTCTCCTTTTCTCATTACTTCTTTCCTGCTTTTGCCTTTCCTACTTTCCCTCTGCCAACTAAGGCAATGTCATCAGAGGGCATTATTCCCCCTGATAGTCACCTTTGGTGTAAGTCACAGTCTTAGATGTGATATCTACCTCTGTAACGTATCCTTCCTCGATGTCGGACACAGCTTTCAGTGATCCGCTATAGACCAGAGCGTCCGTTCCATCTCCATCAGAGTCCGGGATGACTGCATAGGTTCTCTTTGTTGCGAAACACTTGTCACCTTTCGAGTTCTTTTTGTAAAAATCCACTGTAACCACTTCGACATGCGCATCATCCGCAACTTTCTCACCGTCATGGATTTTTGCAATTCGCTCATGTACAGGATTCCCTGCATACATATCAAAAGAGTACTCTGTAGCCGGAGCATATCCAACTACATCTGATCTCTCCGTGCTTTCATCCACATACTGTCTGGAATACTCTTTCGGGTTTTTCCCGTTTGTCATTGCGGTAAAATTTGTCATTCTTTCGTATTTCGGCGAACTACCCGTTGCATCCGTGTTCATGAATGCCACACGCAAATGTCTGCCGACTAATTTTGGTGCTGCTGCTACTGCCATACTTATACCTCCTGCATATAAATTAAGCGGCACTCAATACGATACTTAGCTTTTTCCTCGTTAATATCGTACAAGTAACCACTGTTTAAAGTTTCAATTGATATTGGACTTTTCTTTTCTTCGAGTTTTGGGAGGTTGTCGTTAAAACTCTGCTGTTCCAACCACTCTTCGAAGCTCTGAAAAAATCCGCTATTCTCAATGTTAATTCGTGCGTCTTGGTCATATTCCTCTTGGCTCGTAAATGCGAATTGGAACTGCTTCTTTGACCCACCGTCCATGTATCTCTGGATAATCGGATCGCAAGGGAGAGGGTCAACAGAGTACCCCATATCCGTTCCAATGTAGTCCACATTTACACGTCCATCACTTAAAAACGGACATGTGAGAATGTATGATCTGACGCTGTCAATGAGATTTGACATACTTAGCCGCTCCTTTCAGGATAGAGTCTTTGTGGCGGTTTTTCATGCGCTCAAACCATCGTGATTTTTCCTTGTGCTCGTAATACTGTCTACGTGCATAAGGTGCAATCTGGTTGATCTCACCACTTCCAATTACGGTGCCAAGGGTTGCTGACTTAACAAGTACTCCTGTCCGTCTTGGAGTCTCCGGGTTCATGCGCCGGATGCATTCAGAGTCCACGAAAGACTGTGCGTTTGCAAAACCGGATTCCATACTTGGCTTAAAGCTGGGATTCCAGTCAAGCCTTGCCGTCACTTTTCCACCTTTTGTTGCTTGCGTATAAATTACACCTCTCGGTGTCTCAATCTTAAATTTCTTCTTTCCTTTTGCCACTACACTCCCACCACCTTAATATGCGGATTACCGCCAAGAGTATTGTAGTTTACAGACGTGACTCTGGTCTTATCCAATCCGTCCAAGTCCTTAATCGTCTGCATGTCAACCTTACAATCGCCTTTTACAAGGTAATCGTCTTTCTTGATTTTCACGCTCGTATCCGGGATTCTGACAGTGTAAGTGTCCGCTTGCTTTAACCCATCTGTCGTGATCTGCGACTTTTCATTTTTGTACCACCACACTTCCGGGATATATTCCCGTTCCCATTGATCCAGTCTTGTTTCCGGATCATACTGTCTGTGGTATATCGTAGCATCTGTATTGGTCAGCATTCTTCCACCCCCGCATAGAGCAGACCTGTCGGTTCCAAGTATAGTTCCGCCGCCTGACACGCTTTCCGACACGACAATTCTTCTGATGTCTCATCAGCTGATTTTTCTTGTACATAGCTTACGGAATATCCATCAGTACTCTCCGATGCGATCTGTCTACCACTGTTATTTTCTCGGCTTTTTTCATCCGAAATCAGTACATCACAAACTGCACATACAGCAAGTTTCACCTCTTCCATTTCCGTGCAGTTGTCCGCACGCCCAAAGGTAATCCTCCGAACGTGGGCACTTGCTTTCACGATCTGCCTTTGAAATTCTTCTTCTGTGGCTTTTCCCTTATACTCCGTCATATAGAAGTTATAGTCCGCATACAAATTCATTCAGATCAACTCCTACTCCGTAGCAGTATGTACATAGATAGCCACTTTCTTGTTGTCTTTCGCCTCTGCGATACCTACGGTACGATATCCGAACTTCCAAGCATCTGCATCCTGGTTCTGATCCGGTGTGATGATCTTAGATACAGCGTGCTTCTGATTCTGGATTACTGCATTCTTGTCAACAATCAAGAAATCAATCTTCTTACCGCCTGTTGTTGTAAAGCCGCCGTCTCCAGATGCTGTCAACGTGACTTTGTCGAAAAATCTTCCCTCAGGAACTTCAATCACTCCAGCCCAGCCTTCCAGAACTTTCTTGGATGCCGTTGTATCAAGGTCCTCAATATCCCCTTTGAGTGCGGCAGAGATATACAGATAACAGGTTTCCGGCTTTGCCTCCGCATTTTTAATAGCAGTCTTGCCTTTTCTAATTGCTGCAATTCCGGCTTTCGCATCTGCAATCGCTGCTGCCACTTTATTAGTAGATAGTGCGTATCCTGCATAAGATGCAAGTCTCCAAGCGTCAAGCTCCGGAACAACCTGTGTTCTCAAAAATTCTCCGGAAAGACGTCCGAAGGCAACACCTGCAGACTCGATATTGTCCATAGCGTCCACAGTGAACATACGGCCTCGATCATAAGTACATTTCTTAGTCTCGTACTCAAGTGTCACGTCACCTGCAACATATCCCGTCTGCTTATTGTAATTTGCAAGACCGGACATCGTCATTTTCGGAATCAAAATTTCATTTGCGTTTGCACCCTCTTTTACAAGTTCGTTTGGACCATCTAAAACCGCTGTCAAAGATGCCAGTTTATAAACCTCGTCCAGCATAGTGGAATATGCTTTTCTTAATGCAATTGCGTTCGCCATATCTTATTACCTCATTCTTTCTAAAAATTATTTTTCTGCCGGAAGCCCCATAGCCGCCCTGATTGCTGACAGATTATCTCCACCAACATCGGCACTGCCTCCTGTTGCTCCGACTGCGTTCATGAATGGTTCATTAGAACCAAATAAATAAGCATCAGATTCCTTTACGGTTTCCAATGCTTTCTTAATGTCCTCAGACTGGTTTTTCGATTCTTTCAAAGCGTCCATATCAAGCATAGCCATGACCGCTTTTTCATTGCGTCCCCCGGCTGTCTTGATCGCTTCTTTGATCGTGTCGGAAAAGATGCGATCCGCTTCTTTTTCGGCATACTCAGCATCCTTGTCTTTCAGCTGTTGATTCAGTTTGTTGATCTCGACCTGCATAGCTGTTGGGTCAACATCTTTAAATTTTTCCAAAGATTCTGTTGCAGTCTCAAGCTGACTCTTGTAATTGTCACGCTCCCCCTCTGCTTTTGTGGTCTTTGCCTTTTCAGCGGCAATATCTTTTCCGTTCTCTGCCATGATCTTATCAATAACATCCTGTTCCAATCCGAGTCCTTTTAAAAATTCTGTTTTCATGTTTCCAATCTCCTTTCGCATTAGGTAGTTTTAGGCGTGTTACCAACCGCCACGAATTGACTGTTTAAGGTCTCATCTACTGACCAAAAAAGGCATAAAAATAACACATATCTCTATGTGCTAATGTCTTACCTATTCAATTTTTACTCCTAAAGTAACGCCTGTACCTGCTCTTTCAAGCTCTCCGGTACATCATCAATTGTCAAGTGTCCACCTTTGATCCTGTTTGCCAAAAACTGTGCCATAACCTACACCTCCATCTTCATCGTCGCGAGAATTAACTCTTGCACCGCCTGATCTGTGACTTCCTGTGCCGCCTGTGTTGCTTTCAGGTCGTTCTGTAATTTACCGTAGGCGCTCATTTCGTCATCGACTGCTTCGTATTCTTTGATTACGTTTTCTTCTGTCTCTGTGTATCCGACAAAGACAATGCTGCTAAATCCCTCTGGTTTCTCTTCCTTGAGTGGCTTGTAGCCATCTTTTTTGATGGAGCTGATTCTTACAGTTCCGTTTTCCATGATTTTTGCGTAGTTCATGTTTAAATCTCCTTTCGGTATGTTACTTTAATATCTGGGTCAACTTCTCCTCCGTCCACTGTTATGACTGTGGTAGGGTAGTAGGTTTTTAATGCTCTGATTGCGTTCTGCTCGGATTGTGGGAGTGGGATGAATTCGGGGTTCGTAGTTTCGTAAGCGATTTTTAACGGATTTTCTATGAGCCACGCCTTAAATTCATCGACTGTTGCGACGTTTTCGTTTGGTGCGCTAAAATATTTAACTCCGTCATTCCAGTTGCAACAGATTCCGTATTCTGCTTTGGTATATGATAATTGGACAGCCCTATATTTATCCACAAAAATATCTGAATTTCCGTTTCCATTCGCCACATTCTCGAATCGAATTGAAAAGTTTTGAACATTTCCCTGTTTATTTGCAATACTTATTTTGTTAGATTGTCCGTCAAATCTGTCAATAACAACCCCTGTATACAACCACCCAATCTCTCCACCCTGTTCTACCAGTCTGTCCCACTTTGTGAGAGGGCGGTCAGATGTGAGGGTGAGGGTTTGCTCTTTGTAGGGTTGGTAAGGGGTGGCAACATTCCCAAGTTCGCATTGAATATCAAACCGTTCTGTAAGTTTTTTCACAGTGGTTTCATTGGCTGGAAAGATAGATACATAAGCTTTCCTTTGGTTTAGAGGATTCGTTTTAATTACACCATTATCCACAACCCAGACAACTCCCTTCGATTCGCTCCCTTGATCTGAAAAGCCTATATAGCATCCTTTAATGTCTGCATTATTCCCCTTGTCTTTGACACCCAATGTTAGCAACTCTCCATTCCCAACCTTCCATCCTTGGTAAGTTCCCTTCACATCTGGCTCTTTTTGCAAATTTAGCAGATTCTTCCCAGTAACTTTCACATCCACTTCATACTTCTGCGTTTCTTCATTCCATTTCCCAGAGTTTTTGATTTCCTGTGGATATTCTGGGCTTGGGGATGGTTTACCGCCTGTGTAGGGTTCGTAAGAAATGGATTTAGAGCCTTCATTTAACATGATTCCACCAGTGTTTTGTATCATACTCTTAACTCTTTCGAGATTGTTATTGACTCCTAAATAAATGTTTCCATCTTCCGGAGTCAATGTTTTATACTTGGAAATAGCTGCAGATCCGTGCGATAACCATGTTTTATCACTACCGTCCGGTTTTATCCCCACTGTCAGATATTCGCCATTTTTGTTTGCATTTTTAGTAGATACTGTAACCGTACCGCTTACTGGAAATTTATAATAATAAAATCCGCTTCCTGATTGTGTTTTATCATAATTTTCGCTGTCAAAATCTAAAAGTAACTTTTCGTCAAATAGGTTAACGCCCGTAGTCGTCACCTGTTCCGTCTTCCCACCAAGCTCCAACCTCTCAAGCGGCGCATCCAAGCTGTTTGGCAGTACCAACATCCCTGTACCCTCTAGCTCTACCCTGTCATAATTAGGTGGCTGTGGAGTGGAGACTCCAAGAGGGCAGATCATATCCACTCCTATGATTCCTGTTCCGTCTACCATTTTAAGCATTGCACTTCTACTCCTTTTTCGCTGGTTGCTGTGGGGATGATTTGGACGAGGTTACTCTTTCCACCGCCGTAAGAACCGTACTGCAATCGCTGTGCAGTCTGCGCCGGAATCAGTACACTTTGTTCTTTTGTCGCGTCCCTTTCCAGAGATGCGTAGATATCACCGTCCGTGAAATTCTTGACCAGAAATTCTGATGACTCCACCTCGAATTCAAAAATCAATGTTGCTTCCGCTGTCGGTTGTCTGATTACTTTTACTTTACTCATTTCTACCTCCTAAATCGTTTTGGTACAGGTGCCACTCTGCCGCGCATATCGTAATAGATGCGCTCACGCTCTTGATGCAGCCCCATTCGCTTACAAAATCTGGTGTACTCTCCCAGTTGTCCTTGATACTTTGCTTTTGCGATTATTACATCGTATGGGTCAGCTCCACCTTGTTTTAGCAGCACAGCCTTTTCTCTCTGTGCCCTCATTGCAGTTTCCATTTTCCTCTGTTGCTGTTTGGCTTCGTATAAGGTGTATTCCTTGCCGTTAAATGTCTTAGGTATACTTTCCTTTCGGTTCTGCTCTGCAAGCCAAGAATCAGACCAATTCCGTTCTGAGATGCCCTTTACAAAAGGGTAATACTCATGGTAACAGTTTGCTCCAAGTAGTCCGGTAACTGTTCCAAGACCGCATACCGTAACAAGTTCTTTTTTGCTCCACACCTTACCTTGCCAGACGGCGTGTGATGGTCTCGCTCCGGCGTGCCACGCAACCTCAAAATGTTCTGTTCCTAACTTCTCGGCGTTCATTTCCGTGATTCTCCCAGTAAGCTGTGATGCTCCTGTCATAACCGCTCTCCTTGCCGCCACGTCTACCCTGCTATGCCACCCAGAAGCGTAATCAATGCTCCTGAGTCCGCTATTTGTGAGCTGAGTAACCACCTTGCGTATCATGGTATTATAATCAAATGCTCCGTAAACAACGCCTGTAATAGCCTTATCAAGGTATCCTTGGTATATGTCGGATAATGGAGTCATAACAAGCCTACCGCCTCCGTAATCCACATAAAATCCCATGGACTTTGTGACGTTCTGCAGATCATCATTGCTCTGCTGGATGAATCCATCTGCAAGCTGTTGCAACTCCTTATTATCCTCGTAGGGGATATATTCCGCATTGACCTGCTCGTAGATGTCTTTGTTGCGAACATATTCCCAGTCGATAACCTTGTCATACAGTTCAAACATTTCCGGATATGACAGGTTCAGCGTGGTTTTTATCATCTTTTCGATGTCCTCAGAAGAGTACCCAATGATCTGCAACCGGTTAATCTGCCAGTCTGCCGTGCTTGTGATTTTTCCGGCTTTTTTTATTCTGCGAACAATGTCCTCCAAAATCATCTGTTCCAAATCCAGAAAATGCTTTTCAATCTGGCCGGATAGTTGTTTCTTGTAGTCCTCTCTCAATTAGATCACCTACTCCATGACTTGGTTCTGTTCCGGCAGCATCTTCTTTGCTGTGGCTTCATCCTCGTTGTACCACTTCATTCGGTATTCCAGGTGCGACATAACGCCCATACTCACGTCCTGTCTGTCCTGCTGGCGTTCTGTTTCCTCATCGGTCAGAATAGAGTCATTAAACTTGCAAGAGAACTCATATCCCGAATTAAGCATACTGTTGTAGAATGCAAGCCCTGCGGCGAAGTCTTCCAAGCAATCATATAGATTGTTCTGGATTGCCGTCACTCGGTTGTACTTCCGGTTCTTTGATGCTTTGATTTCCGTGGCTGTCTTTGCCACTTCCTGTGCATCTGACAGGTCTCCGTAAGCAAGTCCTACGGAAAACTCAATCTCACGCTTGTATTCTTCCAATCCGCGTTTAAAGGCTTCATCCCTCATTTCTGGGGAGTATTCCTTTAATAGTTCTTGGTCTTTCCCAGCATCCAGATTCATTCCTCGATACAATTTGTTTTTGAGTTTTGGCAGTCCAAGTTTTCCGGTTGCCTTGTCTTGCTTAAGCGCTCTATTATCCACATGGATAGCACGCTCGCCAGATTCGTATTCCCAGTCAAGCCTTGCACTCTGCACGTCCGCTTTCCGAATCAGTTCGGTGGCAGATTCATATACTGATACACCACAGGCAGAACCATCCACCTTGTTTTTAATCGGATTCCTGTAATACCCAAAGTCCATTCGGTTCATGCCTGGGTATGTAATCGGTCCAGGTAGGATATTCTCCCATTCTTCCACCGCTTCTAGGCTGCATGGGAGACCGATATCATTCGCTGTCTGAGAGTGGAAGCACTTGTTTTCTATAGTCAGATTCCCGTTAATGAAATAGTGCCGTTCAAGCTTTGTGAAATAATCAGCGTCCCCAACCTTTTTTACGGTCAGAAATGCAATATCATTCGGCTTTCCATCATCCCCAAAGCTGATCGGGATAATCTTGTCAGCGGAAACGAATTCGGCAGCCGATTCTCCCAGTGGTTTCAAAACAAATGATCCGAGTGCAAGACCTTCCTGAAGATTCTCATTCAGGCTCGCGATATTCTTCTGATAAATCTTGTTCAGACGTTCATTTGTCACACTGGTTTCCATTTCAACCAGCGCGCAGTCTGCAAACTCTCGGCAGATTCCATCTTCAATCCCAAGAGAAACGATGCTATCTGAAATCCATTCTGCATCACCATTTAACATCTGTCTCCATCTGTTGATTGCATATATCATGTCGTTGGATAGTGCGATATCCTTGCCGATGATCTGTTTTAATGTCGTATATCCAAACATCCTCATGATTCCTTTCCATAATCTCTTAATTCCATCAAACATCTTCCACCTCTTCGATTAGGTATTTCATGTCGCGTTCGATCGTGTACTCAAACGCATCCAAGCTGTCAATGTCAGTGCTGCCGTCATCCAGACGCTCATCTTTCCCAACAGCTTCTTTGTCCCAAACTGCATCCGAAAAAGCAGTTTCCAGAGATTCGCAGTCTTTTGTAATAAAAAACCGCCCAGCTCCCATAAGCTTGACGTTGCATCTGATTCTGTCGTTGATTGGTCTTTTCTTTGCCGGTTTGACAGCGATCCACGGAAACTCCTTTTCCACAGCATTACGGATAGAGTTCCCAAGTACTGTCTCCGCATTGTCCCAGAATACGGATTCTACGTTACAATACTGCACATAGTCTCCGCTCTTCACGCACACAGAGTAATCATCTATCACTTCTTGTACGAACTCACGAAACAGCTTATTCAGTCGATTGCTGTCGATATCCTCTTCCTCATCCTTTGCCATGACTCTTCTGGATTTTAAAGCAATCACGTCTCTGTAATTGTCCGTATATCCTCTGGCAACGAACGAGTGACCAGATTGATTGCCACCGAAGTCCAAACCGATCTCGATTGATGTAATATCTTCCTTTCGGAACTGCTTATACTCTGAGTCTGGAGAGAATTCATCCACAATCTCGCATCTAAATGATTCCGGATTATCAGCAAACCGCTTATAAATTGCCCCATCTGCTCGTTTCCATAAGCCAAGGATGAGGCGGTCATAATAGATTGTACCCTCATATTCCTTGCAGAGTTGCTTGACAAATTCTGGATCCAGAAATGGATTATCGAATATGGTGTACTTTTGGAGATAGATGTCCAGCTCTACATTGTCAATGAACTCTTTGAGCCAATGCGTTGGATGCTCTGGGTTGCAAGCTCCATCAAAGCAGGAATATGTCTTATCAAGACGGGATTTCAGCATCTGGAAGACTTCTTTGTTCCACTTTGCAATCTCATCCCCGTAACAATACTTGATGGATGCTCCCTGTATCTTTGCAACCTGACTGACCTTTTCCGCACCGAGACAATAGACATCCTCGCCGCATACTCTGGCAACATTCCGATTGTTAATGTTCCCGATCAGATCACTGGTATAAATTTCCCTCATCGGTTGGAGTACGTTTCTCTCGATAGATTCTTTAGAGACTCCCATGATTACATTTAATCCGGGGAGTCCAGCTCTATCTCGGATTCTTTTCGGAACGATATAAGCAGTATCTACAAATGACTTTCCAGAACGCACCGCACCAGACTTGATATTCCATCTATGAGTTGCGTTTATAATGTATTCATTCTGTTTTTTGCTTAGCTGCATTGTCATGCAATCCTTTCAAAATTTCATCCAGCTTCTCAATCGCTGTCCTATCTTCATATTCCTGCTTATCTCTCCACTTGTCCGGTTTCCGGTTCTTCAACCAGAAGATCTGGGCTGTAGTGTCCGGCGCTACTTGCTTTGTGACCTTTTTCGTAGTTTTCATTTCATCGAGTTCCTGTATATATTCTCTGGTCGTTTCCGTGTACTCATATCCAAGCGCACGTTTTAGCAAAGCATTCTCGACTTGACGATCAACAACCTCTTTTCCTCTTTTTAGGGTGTCCGAAATGTCCGAATACTTGTCTTTCCAGCTATTTAATGTGCTTCTGGAAATCCCGATATTATCTGCAATCTGCTCGTCCGTCAGACCATCTCTCGCCCATCCCTCTATCTTTAGCAAGCCTTCCGGCTCTAGCCACTCTTGATATTTACCTTTTGCCATCCGACTCACCACCTTTTAAGCATAATAAAAGCACCCATCTCTGGATGCTAAGAATTTAGGACTACTGCAAAATGAAAGAATTATAACAGCAACAAAACCAAAATAACCAAGTACACAATCAAAATTTATAGGAAAAAGGAGGAAACTTTGCAGTAGTCCACAACGGGTATAGCAGGACTCGAACCTGCGACACATCGGTTAACAGCCGATCGCTCTACCAACTGAGCTATACACCCGTAGGATGCCTTTTATTGACACCCTTTACCCTATCCGCACTCGGGTACTGACACTAAATATAGATTGCTGAATCTATTTTTGTTTGTTTTGCAGATCTGCGGATACCTGCTATTGGTACCAATCAGATGCAAAGCCGATCGCGCGCTTAATCATTTAAGGGCCGTCTACCAGCCGCTACTTTACATCCGAAGCCGTGTACAGGAGTCGAACCTGTCTGCCCTACATTTGCCACGGCATAAAAACACCGCCAGACGAGAAAGGGTGAAAGTCCGGCGGTGTTCCGAATGTTGTTTGGAAAGCTTTTGGAGTCTTTCTTCTAACTCCATGTTATACTATATATTATTTAAAGCGGACAATGTGGACAAAACGGACAAACTTTATTTTTCTTTCATCCACCTCTGAAATTCTTTCCTTGCGCTTTCCCCTGTGCAATTTCCTTTCATCTTCGCAGCTACTTCATCCCATGTCAGTCCTTGCATCACCTTGAACCGGATAATCCGCTGCATCCTTACCGGAGCTTTATTGATTACTCGCTCTGCTTTTACTTTAATCCGCTTTGCGTTCAGCTTTCGTTCTTCCAACAACCGTTCCTCTTCGTCTATGTTCACTGCGCTCTCTATACATCCAGAGATATTAAAGCTCTGTGGCTGATACGGAAACTCTGGATTGCTGCCTGTCACCTTGTCCTGTACGATCGTCTTTCTTCTGTGCCGCCTGATATCTTCCTCTGTCTCTTTTACCAATTCTTTTGCATCTATGTACTCATAAATCACGTTCTTGTCCAACTCTATCACCTCCCGGAACAGGATCTTTTATGTTG
>OGWX01000851.1_pt1 | contig 21300 bp, 30 predicted proteins | sample 1576151 | NCBI WGS metagenome assembly OGWX01 (sample SAMEA3541591, study PRJEB24748) | human gut metagenome | biome: human gut; feature: human-associated habitat; material: faeces | place: China | collected 2012
CTTGAGCAACGTCGTCCCATCATGCAACAGTGGGCAGATGCGATCCTGCCGACGAAGGATTGATCGATGTTACTTGCTTTGTTTGCGTAATTTGCATATAATGCGTTTAACAAAAGGGGAAATACCCCATCACTCAAACGCAAGGAGCACATCATGCCGCGCATCACTGGTCAATTCACGATCACCCACAACGGGAATCAGATCACGTTCACGCTTGTAGGCGAAACCTACAAGTCTGTCGACACCGAGTCCGGCGTCAAGTCACGCAAGGTGATCAAGTGGCAAGCCACGGAGCACGACGCCGAGCTTGGTGAGATCACTCGCTTCGTCTTCGTCCTTCCGCGCACGAACCGCGCGAACGTCGTCGAAGAATACTTCTCCCCGTCTCAGGGCATCATCTACTGAGCAAAACCTACAGACACAAAAAAGGAGCCCCCGACCGGCGTGAAGCTGATCGGGGGTTTTTCGTGAAGGTATGGCAAGGAATGATTCAAAGCAAGAAGGTTTAACTAAAACTTGCTGTCTCCCAGGCACAGAGCGAACATGAACTCACCCAAACAAAACACCGGAGACCAACATGACGAACACCGACAACCGCCGCGAACTCGAAAAAGCCCTCGAACAGCTCGAACTTGCCATCGACCTCAAGAGCGACGAGGCTGCTGACGCTTACGCAGCCGGGAAAAAAGTAGAATGGCGAAGCCTTGTCAAGGCATTCCTGGCGCTTTGCGACGAACGCGACGAAATCGCTGCCCGCCTTGAAGACCGCGCCTAATCCCCAACAGATACGCCATAGCCCCCGTTTGAACATCCAGACGGGGGTTCATTTGTTCAGGGTTACTCTGGCGTCGTGAATCGCGGATACGTCTTGAAGTATGCGTCCACCTCCTTCAACCAAGCCTGCGCCTTCAAGGAGTAGCTTTTCGCACGCGGAGACTGCGGCTCGTTCCACTCGGCAGGCGTCGGCAGAGGCTCGTCACGATCTTTGTAGGCACGCTGCACCCGGTCAAGGTCGTCAGAGAGGCGCACAGCATCGCGCCGAGAAGCATCAAGCGCGTTTTGCGCAGCAACAAGTTTTTCATAAGCCTTTCTCCCATCGTTTGCGCGAACAATCGCGGCCTGAAGTTTGACATTGGCGATCTCCTCTCCGTACTCGTGCGACGCGTACATGTACCCGCCGACAGCGCCCGCAGCAAACAGCCCGAGCGGCACAAAAAGCTTCCAGTTCATCGAAGCCTCCATGCAAAAAGAGACCCGCGAAGGGGTCTCGTGTAATTCAATATCCTCGGCGTCGATAGCTCGTCCAGTCGAAGAGCACAGAACGGCCTCCTTCGCGAAGCCGGTCCATCGCCGCCTCGCCCAAGTAGTCCATCAAGGCTTCACCAGAGAGATTGCTGATGACGATCGTCGCCTTCAGCGCCTCGTAGCGTGAGTTGATCACCTCGAAAAGCATCAGCTTCTCGGCATCGGTCCCGAACTGCCTGCCGACTTCATCTATGACAAGAAGGTCAGGCGTAGCAAAGGACTCGTACACCTCGCGCTCGTTTCGATCCGACTGGCGTCCGTAGGTCTCTTTGATTCGCTGAGCGATCCGAGACGCTCGCGTATAGAGCGCAGAGCCGCCGTGCTCGATCAACGCCTGCGCGATTCCTATGGCAAGGTGCGTCTTACCCGTTCCAGACGTGCCGTAGAAAAGCAGGTTTGCACCACTGTCGTCGTTCTCGCAGATTGTCTGCAAGTACTCCCTTGAAGCCTCAAGCGCGGCACGTTGGCCACCGTTCGACACGACATAGCCTTCAAGCGTGCGGCCTCTGTATCGAGCCGGTATGGCCGCGTCACCGATGATGCGACAAGCCTTCACCGCCTCGCTGCGCTTTGTAGCCTCTTTCGCCAGTCTGGCGTTCTCACGGTCGCGGGCTTCAAGCGCACACTGCGCACAGCCCATCCAGATGATCCGGTCGCGGATCATTACTCCCGTGTCCGTAAATGCACCATGTGTGGTGCAGATTGCGGGCTTCGTGCGCCCGTTGCGAATGTGCGAAAGATCGACTTCACTCAAAGCCATTCATTCTCATTCCTTCCCTCAAAAGTCAAACGGGTCCCGGCGGTAGTGCCCGGGCGTTGCATCTGTCATATATCCCGTTTTCGATTTCTTGTTTTTATCTGGTATAGGTCGCCCATTACCGGCCGCACCTTTCGCCTTTGTCGGCTTTTCGGACTGCCGCTCCTGGGTCGCGCGCTCGCCTTTTTCGGTCAGAGTGAACCACCTGGTCCGGTCATATGCCGATCGGTTGAAGTTCCCTGTTTCCACGTATCCACAGGTTATCAACTTATCCAGAGCGCCCCTCACCTGCTTCTCGCTCAGATAGTCGAAGAGCTCGGCAAAGTGACGCGTGCTGCCATAGGTCCAGTGCTTGCCATCGTGCTTGTGACGACCTGCTTTCCTGTTCGCTCGGACCCAGAACGCGATGTTCTCCAAAACGACGGCTGCGTTGACGCCGACCTCGACGGCAACCGACACGCTGAAATGGTGCTTTACGCCCGACATGTTTGGGCTTATTGCTTTTTCTTCGGGGGATGTCATACTAGAGATAGCGAATTCCTCCCCTCATTTCATTCGATAGCCTCGCCGAACTGTCACGGCGGGGCCTTTTTCATTCCTCCGCCCCGAAAACGTCCGGAAAGAGCTCGCAAGTCGGAACGCCGAGCACTTCCTCATACGCTCGCAACGTCTTGAAGTGCGCCGGTGTCGCGGCACCGCTCTCATGTTTTGAGACTGTTTGCTGTCCGCATCCGACAAGCGCGGCCAGCTCCGCCTGCGTGAACCCCGCTTCCCTGCGTGCCCTCTTCAACGCAGCTCTCTCAAACGGCTTCATCGCCAACGTATTCCTTGAACTTCTTTGGGAAGATACAATAAGACCACTGATTGCTCCCCGGCATCTTTGCAGCCGTTCCAAACGGAAGCAATCCCTTTTGCAGACAGATTCGTATGTACTGGGGCGACTTATTGAGCGCCTTAGCGACATCGTTCACCGTTAGGTTTCTCAATGGAAAACATCTCCTTTTTCATCTTTTTTAGACAGTTGCGGTTAAAAAAAATCGCGCATGATCGCACGGTGCCTCTCACTGCCTTTCAAAAAAATAGTACGAAATCAGACAATTGAGTTCAATAGTGAATTTTTGGAAGTTAATCATTCCTCTTGCTTTGATAAATTAAATGATCTAAATTAGATATATATCCAAATTAGATATTTATACAACAAAGGGAGAGGGTTTAATGGAGTATTTATCCGACAAAGAAATAGGCTACATCATCAAACGCGCGAGGATGCTTCGAAATCTGACGCAGGCAGAACTCGGTGAGCGACTTGGCGTGCAGGCCGCTGCGGTCCAAAAATGGGAAAGCGGAAAGGTCACGAACATCAAGCGAAACAGGGATATGGCCGTCGAACTGAGAGTGAATCCTGCGTTGCTGATAGGCCTGCCAGTTCAGACGGATTTCCTCAAGCAGCTATCGAAAACCGAGCGCATTGGAATGGAGAACTTCTTGAAGGAGTATCAAACCAAGCACCTCAAAGAAGGTGATGACAATTAAAGCGCCAAACGGCTATGGAAACATTTCAAAATTAAGCGGCAATCGCCGACGGCCCTTCTGGGTACGAATCACAACCGGATGGGAGATCAACGAAGAGACGGGAAAGGCAAAGCAGCTCACGTCCACGCTTGGATACTACGCAAGCCGAAAAGAAGCGATGATCGCTTTGGCCGAGTACCACCAGAACCCAATCGACCTCACAAGAAAGACGCTCACCTTTGCTGAGGTCTGGGACATCTGGACGCCGCCGCACTTCAAGAAGTACCCGAGCAGCGCCGCCGGGCTCAGGTCAGCCTACAAGCGCTGCGCCCCGCTCTACGACATGCAGATGGCCGACATCAAGAAGGTCCACATGCAGGACATCCTCGACGGCATGAATCACATGTCGGAGGAGAGTCAGGGCAAGGTGAAATCGATCTTCAAAAACGCGTTCAAGTACTGCATCGAGAACGACATCGTCACGAAAGACTACTCGCAGTTCCTGGTGATCACACCGCCCAAAAAGAAAAAGGCCGCGAAGGAAAAATTCTTCACGGCAGAGGAGCTCGGCGCTGTATTTGGCTCGCAAGACTTCGCAGTGCAATTCCCTACTGGCAAGAAGTCTTACGCGGAATTGCAACTGGCTGACACGGTGCTCATCATGCTTTACACCGGCATGCGGATAGGAGAGCTCCTCGGGGTCAAGACCGAAAACGTGGACCTTGCGCAGCGCATCATCCACGTGCGCGGGACAAAGACCGAAAGCGCAGACCGGATCGTGCCGATCCACCGAGAGCTCGCCCCGATCCTTTCGAAGCGCCTCGATGGCGAACACCTGATCGAAAACGCGAACGGCAAGCCGATCAAGTACGACCAGTACAAGAAGCACTTTTTCGACCCGTATATGGAGCGCCTAGGCGTCTCGCACACGCCTCACGCACTCCGACATACGTTCGTTTCTCTGATGGATTCTTGCGGCGTATCGTCGAACTCAGTCGCCTTGAAACGCATCGTCGGCCACTCGAATTCGAATGTCAGCGAACATTACACGCACAAAACACTCGACGAATTACTGGACACTATCGACAAGCTTCAACTGGAGATCCGCTGATGTCCTATCAGCGTTTTTCCTCGTACGCCTTTTTTGTACCGGCGAACAATGGTTTGCCTGCTAACACCGCTGATTCGGCCCCACTCCGTAACGATGTGCGTTTCTCCATCAATTTCGATTAGCAGATTGTTTCGCCTATTTGACTGCTGTGTTTTTTTGTCTACCCACTGACAATTTGAAGGTTCATAGTTACCGTCTACATCGATACGGTCAATGGTTAAGCCATCCTTGTATCCATTGGACATAGCCCAGTCGTGAAACGCGATAAAGCTCGACGCCCATTTTGGGCAAACTTTAATGCCGCGCGCACCGTAACTTTTGAACTCTTTAACGCTCGGGTTTGAACAACGATTTTTCATCGTAGCCCAAACGCCATAAAGCTTCGTGTATCGAAGACCATGGAACTCATGGGAAGCTCTTCAAAAAACCCCGTGCCAAGCCGGATGGAACAAAAATGTTCTGTTCGGCTTTTCTTAACGACGCCAGAATGTGCTGTTTTTTTGCCAATGCAATAGTAAAATACTAACACGATGCCGTTCACAATCTAGGTGTTCTATGGAAGAGCTGTTCAATGGCCAATTGAGCTTTGCTGACATTGAGGCTGAAAAATTCCTTCAGATTCGTCGGACTCATGCTGATCGTCGCGTGAATGCCATGGATCGCTTGACAGATGACGTAATCAACGAATTGATCCAACTATGCCTGCCGCACTACCACATCAAAGCTGGCGAGACGGTTCAACAAGGAAGGCCGTATACACGCCTTGAAACGATGGTTCGTGTTCACCTGCTTCAGGTCTCTCTCAATCTGTCTGATCCGGAGATGGAGTCATATTTGGCGAGCGACATGGTGGCTCGCAGCTTCTGCCGCGTGTCCAGCACACGTCTGTTCATCTCAGACTCGACGATACTGCGCTTCAGGCATTTCATTGACCAATATGGGTTGGCTCAAAAATTCCTCGAGCGCACGGTAAATCTGGCCGTAGAGGCCGGAGCTTGTTCTTTTGAAATGGTTGCCGCTGACGGCACTTTTATCGAAGCGCCGTCGTCAACCAAGAACAAGGCTCACGCCCGAGATCCTGAGATGGCTTCAGGCAAGAAGGCCAACACCTGGCATTTCGGGATGAAGGAGCATATTGCCGCGTGTTCTGAATCGGGGATCATCTACGGCACGGTCGCCGCACCGGCTAACGAACATGACATTACTCATCTGGGCGACCTTCTGAAGGGCCTTGAGAAGATGGTCTTCCTTGATTCCGGCTACATCGGTTGCGCCAAGCGCACTGAAATTCAGGCGATTCCTTTCAAGGAAGTGTCCTGGTACATCGCAGCCAAGCCGAGTGCATGGAAGAAGGAATTATCAATCAGTGAGAATTTCGGAGGCGAACTTGGTCAAGCGCTCGTCGAATGCGTGAACGTAAGACGGCATTTGGAGCATGCGAAAGCATCGGTGCGATGCTCGATTGAGTGGAGCTTCCTCTGGCTGAAGAGGATTTATGGCTATGCCAAGGTTCGTTATCGCGGATTGGCGAAAAATCACAGTCGAGCGCAAACGTTGTTTGCACTATACAACTGCTACCGCTTGCGCAAATGGTGTGCTCCGCCAAAGCTGCCTTGCTGATCAACCCTGAGACTCTGGTTCGCGCTTCGTCTCGAGCGCCATAGGGGCGAACTGACTCTTGAAGATGGGATTTGCCTAATTTGCAGGCAAATATCGAGTTATTTCATCAACATTCGGAAAAATCGAACGCCTAACGTTCATGGGAACTATCGACGCTTTTCAGCGTCTGGTCTGGAGTCCTCAATTTAAACAAAACTGCTTCCCCCATCGCTCAAAGATGGGGGTTTTGAAGAGCTTCCTTAGCCATCGGAACGCCCCCTTATGCAAAGAGGGCGTCGATCTCTTCGTTCGTAATGCCAGTCATCGTGATCATCGGAGCCATCGGGTCCCAACTCGTGCCATTCCAAACGACATTCATCCCGGCGTCGATCTGATGAGCAGGATCGGCAGTCTCGACGTTGTACATATCGCCGGCCTTCACATCCTTGGTCGGCAACGCCGCATAGTTTTCGACGGAACCCTTGTAGTTCACAGCGCTCGCAATGTCCGTTTTCAGCGCGTACGGCGTGAGATCGATATTGACGCCCTTCGAACTGACCGGCAGAGCGCCGCCGTTGACGCTCACCTTTTCGAGTACGTTCACTTGTGCGCCCACAGCGACTCCTTGCAGCTTCGTGAAGTCGGCAGCAGACATCAGACCCGCAGCATCAGCCGTGGCCGGACCATACGTCGTGTCCTGCGCCGGGATACCAAGAGCCGTAATGTCACCCTTGACGACCTTCGTCCCGAGAGTGACGTGCCCGTTACCGTCGGTCGTGATTTTGTAGAGACCCGCCGCAAGAGCGCCTGCCGTCACGGTCGGATGGACATAAACGGGCGTCTCAACGTCATTGATCTGGATGTTCCCGTTCGTTTCAGAGTTTTCGACCTTCGTAGCCTGAGCCGCGATACCTTGCAACTTGGCGAAGTCTTCCTTGCTCATCAGACCGTCTTTCTGAGCCGTTGCAAGCTCATAGATCGTCTGCGGCATCGTCACCGTTGCGAGAGTTGCACCAGAGACGCTCTTCAGCGTGATCGTGCGCCCCTCGATCGTCATCTGCCCGGCAACGACCGTTTTCAATTTGCTGTCGTAATGAGTTAACCCTTGCTTATCCAAAAAAGCGTTCAAATTACTCATTTTTCTCACTCCCTTTACGATTAAAAAAGATTGTCAATGAAAGAGTTGTCGATGCGTTCGACAAAAGAGGTGCCATCCTGACCGTCCTCTCCGTCCTTGCCTGGCGCACCATCCTTCCCCGGCGGCCCCTGAATGCCTGGGACCTCAACGGTAACGACCTTGGGAACGATGTCCTGACATTGAGCATCGACTTGAATTTCTTCTTCTGGCGTGATTTGCGCAGTAATTGCGAGCTCACGCCTTGCGCGCGCATTTAACACGAGTCACCTCCGGGGAGACCTTGATTTTTCCCTCAACGACCCGCGTGATTTCGCCGTCCGGAGACTGAAGCTCCAAGTCGTACAGCACCGTGTCACCCGGGTACCCTTCTGTGTTTTCATGTTTGAATTTCGCTGTGACCTTTCCCGCCGATTCATCGAGCAGAAGACGACCATTACACGTCGTCAGCGTGTCAATTGCTTCCTCGCTGAATGCGTACCTGCGCAACTGCATGGCGGCTGAATATCCTGTCAGGTCAAGCGGACCGTTCTTGTCGCTCAGGATGAAGGACACCGTCTTATCGGAGCCTTGATCGAGCGTGAAATTTTTGACCGCTGCCATGTTTCCACCTCCTTCAACTCAGGCCGTAATCGGGCTTTTCAGGAGCGCGGTCCCTTCGATCGCCAATGTCCTTCGAGAGATTGACAGAGATCGTTCCGTCAACCTCAACGTCGACGTTCTTGCCGATCTTGATGTGCCCCAGCTTGTCAGCAGTTGCAGCCGTCAGCTCGTGGACGATGCCAGTTGCGGCAGCGCCCGTCTGGTCGACGGCTTCAGGAGCTCCGCCCGCACCCGGACGGATCAACTTCCCCGCATTCTGGGCGGCCATGAGGCTCTTGTATGCCTCGTCCGCGACTGCCACCTTGTCTGCGGGCATAACGTCCACCGACACGATCTCCGTGCAGTAAAACGCGCGTTGAGACGCGCTGTAGTAGTAAGCCATCCTGTCCTCTCCTTTCAGAATCCGAGCGCCATCCAGAGCGCCTGGACCTTTCCGTTTGCGTTGTGCTTGAAGGTTGTGTTCCCCTTCGTCAAGCCAGTGGCAACGAAGTCCGCTGCAACCCCGCCAGTAGGCGTTGCATTTGCGAAAACGGCGCTCGTCGGGAAAGCAACAGGGAAGGCAACAACGGTCGAACCATCGGCCGCAATCGAAGCCTTACCCCACTGAACGATGAGACCGTTCGGCAGCTTCTGGAATCCGCTGTCGCCGTGATTCTTCAAAAAGGCAGACAGCAATCCAAACGGCGTCACAGCCTTCGTGTTGTCCTTGCCGGAAAGCACTTCAGCCGGGACGGCGATGCGGATCAAACCCGTGCGGCTTTCCGTCGATGTTCGTGCGCTCAGGCTCTTCGGAGTGACAGCACGCGTCCCGTCGGTTCCCGCAATCGTTTCTTCATTCGTCGCAAGTTCAACGACACCGAGAGTCGTGGTCGTCGCCGGCGGATTAAGGAAGTTCGTATCTCCGAACGCGATTGAATCCGCAGAGAAGTCCGTCACAGCAAGGTCAATCGCGAGCAGAGCCTGCGACTGCGAAGCCTTCTGGATGATCGGAACCGTCTGCGAACAAACAGCGAAGAGCGTTCCACTTGCCGTGTAAAGTCCGACCTCGTAGACCGTGTAGGCCTCGGCCGAATCATCGCGGGCCGCAATATGGATGATGTTGTCTCCAACCGCACCGCCGGCGATGGTTGTCAGACGCTTGAACTCTTCTTTCAAGGCCGTCTGGTCGTTCGTCGGCGTGTATTGCCCCGTTCCGTAGCCCACCTCAGTGATGACGACAGGCGCGGTTCCAGACTGCTCCGCGTTGACTACTTCGGCCAAGCCGGCATCTGTGATCAGAATCGTATTGGCCATTATTCGGCACCTCCTTGTTTCGCAAGAGCCGCCGCCACAGCTGCATCCACAACGGCTTTCAGCGTTGCAGGCGTGATGAGCTTCGTCGTCGACGTGCCCACTTTCGCCTCTTCAACCGTCGCAATTCGCGCATCGAGCGCAGCCTTTCCGGTCGCGGGCGTCATTGCCTTAAGAGCATCTGTTCCAGCTGTAGCTTCAACCGCAGAAGCGATCTGAATCATCCCTTTTGCGGCTTCGCTTGCGTCCGGGGTCGCCTCAACGACGACGGTCTTTAAGCTCGCAGGGGTAACGGCGCGTTCTTTGTCCGTCCCTGCTTTTGCCTCTGCCTCGGTCGCCAGTTCGACTAGCCCGTTTCGTCCGGTCGTAGCTTTCAAGCCTCGAAGGCCAAGAGGCGTCACAAAGTGAGCGTCCGACTTGCCTTCAATCGTCTCCGCTTCAGAAGCCGCAGCACCTTTCAAAGTCGCTGGCGTGAGAGCCGCAGTGCCTTCCGTTCCTGCCTTCGCTTCAGCTTCCGTTGCTGTGCGGATGAGACCCGCACGCTTTTCCGTAGAAGTCAAGCTCTTCAGACCGGCGGGCGTCACAGCTCGCTGCGTATCGGTCCCTGCCTGCGTTTCTTCGTCAGTAGCAAGCTCAACGATCCCCGCATTCACGGTCGTTGCAGCAGCGAAAGAGAAAGACACATCGCCGAAAGTGATGTTCCCAGCGTTGACGCCTTCGAGCTTCATGTCGATGGCAAGGAGCAGATTGCTTGACTCCTGCTTTGCAATGATCGGCGTGCTCTGCGAATAGACCGCAAAAAGCGTCCCGTCAGAAAGGAAAAGCCCGAACTCGCACACTTCATACGAGCCCGGGCCGTCATCCTTGCACGCGACGTGAATCGCGTTGTCACCCGCTTGCCCACCTTCTAGGATCGGCATGCGCTTGACTTGAGCTTGTAGCTGTGTCTGTTCCTTGTTTGCTGTGTATTTGCCGGTTCCGACGCCGATCTCAGAAATGGTGACGGCGTTCGTACCGGTCTCTTGTGCATTGATGACGGCCTGAATACCGGCTGTCGTCAAAACGATGTCCATGAGAAACCCTCCTTATTTTGCAAGCCCAACAAGGGACCGCATAGCAATAGGTCGCGCTCCGACGAAAATGCCGACAGCCGCATCAATATCACGGCTGACAATCTCTTCAGAGCGAATACGCGCGTAAGCTACCGGGCGCAGATAACCGTCAACACCCATGCCGCCCTGGAGCTGTCTCACAAGCACGAAGGTGTAGTGCGATCGGACCGGCTTCGCGTCGTCGATGAGCGCGAAAAGGTCCTCCTGCATTTCGGCATCAAGCGTGCCGTCGATGTTTCCAAGCGTCGCCTGAATCTCGAAAGTGTGCGGAGTTCCCTTCGGCTCCATCTGCCACCACTCTTTAATGGTCGCAGCCGATCCAATCGAAGAAACCGCATCCTTGACAGCACGAAGCGTGCCTTTCTTTCGCTTTTCACGCACAACGTTTTTCAGGACGCTGCGCTTCAAAGCAACGGGCCAGGAATCGCGCCAGACGCTCGCATCCCACCCGTAGGCGACATGGTCGAGCTGCGTGCTCGTGAGTTTGTCAATGCTGACGTAGATCGACGGAAGATCAACCGCCGCCGTCATATCGAGTAATTGCTTGTCGAGCGCCGTCGCGCTGTGTCTGACGTTGTCGTCTTGAGCAATGGAATCAGGAAGTAAGTCGCTCAGCCTTACCTCCGCAAGCCCCTTACTCATCCTTGTAGCCCTCGTAAACGATCTTCACGCCCGTGCATTGCGCTACCTGGTCGCTTTCGAGCTTCTGGAAGTCAGCAGGCTTCATCGTCTGATTGTCGATGCGCGAAGCTCCCGCCTGCATGACGTACTGAATGAGCTTCGCTGGCAGGATGTCTCGGCCGATCTTGCTCTGCTGCCAGAGACGATATTTTTCGACCGCCGCCGCAACTTCGTCTTTGATTTGCTCGGCGCGCGAGCTGTCCTCGCGGCTGATCCAATAGTGAAGCTCAAGCTCGTAATTCACGGCTTTCGGTGCCATCACCTGGACGAAGTCCGTCAGCGGACGAATCGTCTCATCGCTCAAGTGCTCGGCGATTTGCTCAAGCGTTTCCTGCGAAGGCAACTCACCACCCGCAAGAAGCACGTAGACATCGACCTCACCAGGCGTCGGAGAAGTCACCGACACGTCGATGATCGAGCTCGAGACGCTCTTTGCGTGATAGACGTACGCCTTTTCGGGGCCCGCGACAGAGAAGCCGTTTGGGGCGAGCCTGATTCGCTCGGCAAGGGACTCGTCGCTCTCCGCCGCGGAGCCACCTGTCGTGATGGTCGTGTTCTCTGCCTTCGCGACGAAGGTCATCGGCTTCACGATGGTGGTCACCTGCCCCGCAAGGTAGTCGTTCCCGACCTCCCCGGGTACGGTGCAAGACGCTGTCACGCTCCCCGAAAGTTCGCCCTTCGGGATGTCTAGGTCTTTGTCCGTCGCAAAGGTCACGGCACCGTTCGTCACCTCGGTCCCCGCAGGGATCGTGTAGACCGTCGCCAGAGCCTGAGAAAGCGTGAACTTTATTGTCGTGACGGCCTTGCTTTCAGCAAGACGCGTGACGCTCAAAAGCGTGCCGAGCGCATCGAGATATTCGCCCTGAGCCATCGATAAGAGGTTCTGCTGCGCCGCAAGATTCACAGCTGTGCGCTGTTGAATGATGACGGTAGCGAGGCTCAACAGGTAGAGGCGAACTGGGTCACCCGCCGCAAGCGTTCGTCCGCTCGCCTGCTCATAACCCGTAATAATCTCGGCCTTGATGGTCTCGGCGTCCGTTTCAAGGAATTCAACCGCCGGCAAGTGCCAACGGGGAATTGTTTCAGCCATGTCTTATTCCTCCTCTCCGATTTGCACAACAACGCGCGGTTTCAAAATACCGTCCATTGCGCTCGCAGTGTCCTCGTCAAAGTCGACAGACACGACCGTTGCTCTTGGCTCGTACTCCTCAATCGCGTCAATCACCTCAGACCGCATCAGCATCTTTGCTACCGGCATTGGTTTGTCGATATGCGCCCACGTCAGCCCGAAGTCTCGGTCCAGAGGAACGGAGCCCTTACGCGTGCTGAGGATCGTCCGCACGTTCTGCAGAATCTCTCGCACCTCGTCAGACGGCGCGAAGTCGACTTGACTTGATAGCGTCACTGTGTACTGAGCCATTACGCCGCCTCCTTCAAGGTGATGCTGACCTCTGCAGAGACGCAGATGCCAAGGTTGTTGTGATACTTGCGCTCTTCACCGATTGATTCGATTACGAACTTTCCGAGATAATCTGGACCGATGAGCAAACGCTCAGCCTGTTTCTTCTCGAGCATTTTCTTGAGCTGAATGAGCGCTGCCAAAGGCGGGGTCCCGAGCATCGAGTTCAGCTGAATGTTGAAGCTGACCTCTGTGAGTCCTGGACCGATGTATTCAAGAACGGGTTTCTTGCCTATCACTTCGTGCGTCGCCCATCGAACCGAGCGTGAAACTGACAGGTCCTTGAAGGTGAATGTCACTGCACTACTGCAGAGAAAAGGCAGTTTGCCGAAAAGACCAACTGCCGAAAATCCCAGGCCCATTTTCTCCTCGCCTCCTTACAGCGGCGGACTCGTCGGAGCGCCGTCGCCTTGTTCTTGATGTTTGTGCTTCATGAGGCTGATGCCGCCCGCCGTCACGTCGCTCGAAGCTTCGATCTGGCCCTGCAGCTTCATGTTCCCTGTGACCGTCACCGCAGCACCTCCACCTCCGCTGACGGCGAGTCCGCCCTTTCCGGTGATGAGACCGGCGACATTCAGAACACCGGTAACGTCCGTCTTCGGCGTGTCAAGCGTTATGCCCGACGAGGCGTTGACCGTCGCGGTCGTGCAATTGATCGTCACCGCATTCGGCACCGTGATAGAGCCATCCTGTCTATTGAACACAACCTCCGTGCCTTCAATCGTGACGGTGAGCTTGTGCTCCGCTCGGTCGTAGCAAACGCGCGTGTCGTCGTCGAAAACTACCGTGCGGCGGTTTTCCGTCGATTCCGGAGGCGTCACCTCTCCCGCGTAGATCGAACCGAGAATGACGCCGTCTTCCTGCCCCTCGCCGAAGAAGAGCACGATGGCGTCCTCGCCGACGTCGGGCATGGCGTAGTCGTGATTCTTGAGCGAGTTGCGCTGAAGAACGGGGAGGTCGAAGCTCACGATGCTATCCTCGTCGTCGAAGACCACGCGGGCTGTGCATTTCGCAGGGTCGATGCTCGAGATTTCACCAATCTTGATGAGGCTCGGCACCCCCTCTGGCATGTCAAATAGGTTCATGCCGCACCTCCTCAGTAGTTGTTGTTGACGCGGCGAACCGAAAGGCTCGTCACGTAGCCGCTAGTGCTGACGCTATGCGAAGCGCTCTCGATTATGAAACCGCCGTCGAAACTTCCGAATCCCTTGAGCTTGATGACGACACCCGCCACAAGGGACGTGTCACCGACAAGAGAAAGGCTGCCTGTCATCTTCCGAAGATTGAGCTTGCGCAGCGTGGCCTTCGCGATTCGCATCGCCTCGTTGATTGATGTCGCACGCTTCTTGATCTGGTATTCCTGCCCGTTGTCCTCGACGTCAGGATCTACATAGGTGTAGGTCATGACGGCCGGGTTCTTTTTGCCAGGCACAGCATCGATGTCGTACTCGTCCGACGTGTAGCCGCCAGCCGAGGATTTTTTCTTTTCCTTCGGGTTTCTGTACGAGATCGTGCAGCTCTTGTACGTCTCAGACTGTTGCGACTCGAAGTCCCACGAGAGAATGTCCGAAACGCCAAGCGTGAGCGTTTTGACGGGCTTTTTCTTCTCGTATGACGCCTGGTCGAAGATCACGATCTGCGAATCTGTCACCTTGATCGAAAGCCCGGCGTCTTCACATAGGCGCGAGAGGAACTTCAAGTTGCTTTCAGCCTTCTGATCTTGTCGGTCGTAGCTCGGGTTCTCCTTAGAATCAAAGAGGAGCTTGACTTTCGCAGTCGCCGCAATTTCCTGAGCGATGCCCTTGAGCGTCTTTTTCTCCCAGGCCTTCGTGATCATCTTGCGACGGACCGGAGTATTCATCGGGATCGACACAGCCCGCATCTCGAAGACACGAGGCGAGCCACTGGTGCGGAGCGAGTCGACGAAGAACTTTCCGCAGAAAAGCTCGCGCCCCTTCTTCCCGTCAACCGTCCCCGATGCGATGTAAGCGCGGACGACTTCGCCGCCGTCCGGTTTCCACTTGCTCGCCCACTTCCCTGTCGGGTCCTTCAAAGTAATGCTGATTTCATCCGCCTCATTCGTTTCCTTGTCGTCGTATGAAAAGGAAAGGAGATCAGGCAGGATGTCCTGCGTCACAGAAGTGCCGGCTTCGGTGAAGAGGAGCCTCAGATAGGTCTGGATAGGTCCACTCATCGCGTCCCCTCCGTACGCTTCCACGGCGGAAGGTTCTCAGCAAACTCCATCGAGCCAGTGTCAATGTCCGGCACATTGATCACGACGCCCGCACTGAAGAAAACAGTCTTCCGGTGCTGTAGATTCGCGCGAATCAGCTGGTCCATCAGCGCCTCAGAGCCATAAACTCGCTTGGCAATGATGTCCCATGTATCCATCGCGACGGTCTCATACGTTTTCACGTTACCGCCTCCTTATGCAAAAGATAGACGCTGCTGATCCGCCAACAGACGGCGCAGGTCCTTTTCAAGCTGTCGGCGACCTTCATCAAGGCCGCGTTTCACGCTTTCGTAGACATCACCAGAGCCCCCCGACACATTGATGACAGGAGCGAAATTGACTGTGATTCCGCCTCCCATGCCGACCCCGGCACCGAGCATGTTCGAGAGCTTCGACAGCGGAATAACCGCCTCAGGCTCCCCACCCTCGCCGATATTGGCAAGCGTTGAGCGCGTTGCGATCCCGCCCTCAGCAAGTTGAGGAATCTTCGGCAAGTTGACGCCGAAGGTCTCACCGCCGAACTTTGGCACCCACTTCGGAATGTCCACAGAAATCCCGTTGATTGCACCGATTGCCCCGTTGACGAGATTGATGACCCCGTTGATCGGCGCTTTTGCAATCCCTTCAAGTGCCTGAAATGCATTCGAGAAGATGCCCTTGACGTTCTCCCATGCCGCAGACCACTGGCCCGTGAAGACGTTTTTCACAAAACCAATGAGGTTCGAGAAGACGCCCCAGACGTTCTTGGCGACGTCAGCGACAATCGCAAAGTTTGCCTTCACGACCGAGGCGATATTCGGGAAGTTCGAGGAGAACGAATTCCACAACTCGACTGCCTTCGCCTTGATCGTGTCCCAGTTTTTGTAGACCGCAAGCCCTGCGCCAACGAGCAACGTGAAGGCCGTAATGACGACTCCCACAGGATTCGCACGCATGGCCCCATTGAGCAACAGCATTGCTGTTCGCATCAGCTTTGCCGTTGCAGTCGCTGCCGTCACAGCAATTTTCCAAGCGCCCATCGCAAAGGCCTGAGCCTTAGACGCGACCGTCGCAAGAACAGTGCTGTTCCTCATCAGCGTGATTGCTTTCTGGATGTTCAGGAAGCCTTTGTACATTGAGATGACTGGGCTCGCCAAAAGCGCGAAGCCAAGGCGTAACGCATGAAAGGCAGCCACAGAGCCGAGGATCGCGCCCCCGACCTTCATGGCCGTCAGAATCAACGACTGGTTCTCACTCACCCATTTAATGACGCCCTCGATATTTTTCACGAAGGCTTCCGCCGACTTTCGAACAGCTGGAAGAAGAGCCGTCCCGATCCCGCCGGCGACTAGCTTGACCGCGTTACCTGCAATCTGCAGTGAGTTCGAAGTCGTGTCAGCCCTGGACTGGAACTCTTTCAGCATGGACCCGGCATACTGAGCCGGGTCGGAAATCATCGCAAAGTTGCCCGCAAGCAGGTCGCCCTGCTTGGCAAGCGTCGCCACGGCAGACTTGACGCCCGCTTCGTTCCCGAAGAGCGCGCCGATGATCGACGACTTCTGATCTTCTCGCAGGCCGTTGATGCGCTTGAAAACGTCCTGAATGGCCTTCTGAGCGTTCTCAGAGTTCGAGGTCATCATGTGGGCCATCTTGCCCGCATCAATGCCGAGCTCCTCCATCGCCTTCTTCTGCCCCTTTGTTGCACCTTCACCAGACGACAACGCGTTAATGAAGGACATCATCGACGTCGAAGCTACTTCAGACGACACGGACGCGGATCGGAAGGACCCTGCCAGAGCCGCAATCTGCTTCTCATTCATCGCGGTCAAGCCCTTCAGGGCACCACCGGATCGAGCAAGCACCTCGACGACGTCCTTCGCTGAAGCTGACGTGGTATTGCCGATCTGGTTGACAATGTCGAACATCGCCTTCGACTGCTCGATGTTGATGCCCATCTTCGACTGAATGTCAGCGTATGCAGCCCCGACCTCATCGCCAGTCATATCGAACGCGATTGCCATTTGGTTCTGAATCTCAACGAGCTTCAGAGCCTCGTCAGCCGTCTTTGCAATACCGGACTGGAAGGCGTTCGCGGCCATTGCCGTCATGTCTTCCGTGCTCTTCGCGTACTGTAGCGAGAGCTTCTGGATGCCATCAAAGACTTGCTTGTAATCGTCCGAAAACTTGCGAAGCTCAGCCTGTTGGTCTTCAAAGCTCATCGCCTGCTTGACCGGAGCGCCTGCGGTTGCGGCAACCGTAGCACCAACGCCCATCAGAGTGCCCGCGCTTGAAGACCTCATTTCGCTCATCTTCCCTTGAGCATCATTGGCCTTTCCAAGGCGCTCGTTGATCTTCGCGAGCTTCTGTTGTGCCGCTCTAGCCCTGTCGGCCGACTGCGCGAGTGCATTTTGTCGGTCGATAAGTGTCCTCAGGTGCGTGCCGGTTGTCCCCATCTGCCCGTCGAGTTCGCGCAGAGAAGTTCGATTCTTATCAAGAGCCTTCTTCGACTTTTCAAGGGCGGCTTTCGCCTTGTTGAATTCGGAGACCATCTGGGCGGACGGCTCCTTGGTCGCACTCATCGCTCTCCCGAGTGCAGCGACCTTTTCTTTCGCACGGATGTACTCTCGTGAGCTTTCGCCAACAGCCTTGCGTGCCTTTACGAGGCCGTCCATCTTTGCGGCTTTCGCGTTCAGCGTAGAGAGTGAATCACCCATGCGGGCGACGGTCTCTTGCCCTTTCTTGAAGGTGTTCGCGAAGTCTCCGGAAAGCTTCCCCGCGATCTTGAAGGCAATGTCGTAAACCTTCGACATGAGGTCACCTCCTTACGAAAAAAGGCGGTTGCCCGCCTTATTTTTTCTTCGCCGCCCGAGCTTCTGCTTCGAGCTGCTTTGTAATCGTTCTGTTCCATGATGCAAGCTCAATCAACGGCTCTTGCATCCACTCAAGCGCGCCACCTTTCATAACGCGCGCAATGGATACCGCCGCAGACTTGACCTCGTCGTCGGGATCAGACCGTTCTGCAAAGCCAATCAGCCCAACAAAAAATTCATGACCTCCTGGCCGATCGCGCAGTAGTCCTTCGCGGGCAACCCGTCCATAAACTCAATCGGTTGCTTCGCTGCCTTCGCGGCAAGGTAGACACAAAAGTCAGTGTCGGACGCCATCAGCGGCGAGAAGTTCCCTGCGCGGGTCCACTCACGTTTTGCGGCAGACACGTCCTTTCCTGTGAGCACGTCGAGATTGATCTCGATTTCCGTGTACTTCTGGCCTTCGAACTCGTATTCCTTCGAGAGAATGTACTTCATGAGATTCACTCCTTTATGTTGGGATTGCCGGGGCACGACACGTGCCGTCCCCGGCGTTGTGCTTTACGCCAAGCCCAGGTCCTTTCGAACACTGGCGAGCTTGTCTTCACCGTCAAACTTAGCAATGAAGTTGTACTTGTCGATTTCGATGAGTTCCTTGCCATTCACAAGGACCTTCATGTAAATCACCTCAAACTCGGTTTCGCTGTCCGTCGTAGAACCGACTTCGAAAGAACCGAGCGAGACGCTCTTCGGCGTCGCACGCAGAGAAACGCGCACGGGAACGGACGAATATTCGCCGAGCGCTGCGTCATAGACCTGCTGCGATCCGCGCAAGTCAAGCGCATGCGCCTTTTGGTTCGCGAGCTTTGCAAGTTCGGGCGTGATGGTGCGCCAAGTGAAGGTCGCAGTCATCGAACCGAAGTGGCCGAGAATCGGACTCTCAACTTCGCCAGCAATGCCGGCTCCGCTGACCGTGTCACTCATCGCCTCAATGGACGGGAGGTCCACATTCGCGACGCCGAGCAAGTCGTTTCCGTCGTTGTAAACGCGGAAGTTAATCAGGCGCTCGGGCACCTTGTTTCCAGTTGCCATAATTCAAGCCTCCTTTTATTCAAACAGCGTCGAGAGATAGCTCGCGTCGTATTCAAGGACGAACTGAATCTCTTTATTCGGAGACGGCGGCGTTACGTACACGTGGAAGCGAGCAATGCCGTCCATCAGATCCGTCGTCGGGTTTTCGCTCTCAAGGAACTCCACGCGACCGCCGAGGATGTACTGGCGAGCAGCGAGGCCGTTGAGCCAGATATTCGCGCTGTCAACAATCGTGTCGACCTGTCGACGGTTCAAAGGCGCATCGACGCGCTGCCAGAAAGTCTGAACAAGCGTGTTGCCGATCCAGTTGAACATTCGACGCACAGGAATGAAGGAGTCCTTCACGTCCGTGTTGCCCGGGTAGCAGGCCATTCGATTGCCCCAGCACACCCAACCGCCGATGAAGTTGAGCGCCGTCACGACGCCCTGGCCGTTCAGATAAGCGCCATTTTCAGGCCCTAGCCAGACTTCCTTGCCGTTCTCAAGGACCGTGGAAGTCATCTGGAAGTTCTTATTGGACGGGCTGACATACGGCGTGCTGTCGTTGTCACCGTCCACCTTGCCGATAAGGCCCATGAGCTGAGTACTCATGTGGTACGCCGTGCCAGACAGGGCAAGCATCGGCCAACATGCGACTTGCGCCTCATCAACAACGTTATTGTTGTTCTTCCATTCGGCGACCTTCGAGTATGAATCGACGGTGTCGGTCGGAACGTCGATAAGGGAAATCGCGCGGAAGTGTTCGTTGATATTGACTGCCTTGGCTGCCATCACAGCCGCCACCTCCGGATCGCTCGAATATTTCGGAGCGACGATCTGCCCCGGCACAAGGCGGAAGCGCGGGAAGCACTCGCCAACAAGTTCAAGGCCGCTCTTTGCACCGTCAACGGAAACGCCGCCGATGATTTCAGACTTCGTCACAGCAGACGGATCGAGCTTTTCAGCCGCAAACGTCAGCGATGCGCCGACCGGCACCTTGAAGCTGTCCTCATCCTTCTTCGACGTGATGACAAGATGCCCCGCGTCATTGAAAGTCGCTACGAAATCAGTTCCTTCCTGATAGGTCGTCACGTCTTGAGAAAGCTTGAGGGTCGACAGGATGATGCCGGTCTCTGCAATCGTTGCAGAGCCGGTCTTCGAGTCAAGCGTCACCGTCTTTGCCGTCGCCGTCTTCTTGTGCTTCGCAGGATCGAGAACGTTGACCACAATGATCGGCGCGACGCCAAAGAGAGCGAACTGGGAATAGATCGCTTCGCTCAGCGTGAAGTCGTACTTTTTCAGACCGCTGACGCTGTCCTCTACCGGCGGAACGTAGCCGAAAGCCGCAACGGCTTCGTCATACGAGTAGCAGAGAACAGGCTTATTGACGTTCGTCGGGTCTGCCATATTGACCGGAGCCGTCCCGACGATGAAAGGAATGGCCGCCTCAACCTGCACCGGCGGCAGGATAGAAGTCGGCACTTCGGAGATTTTTACCCCGTGGTTGTATGCCATTTGATGACCTCCTTAGAGTTCATTTTTGAGTTGACGCACATAGGCGTTTAGGATGTCGCCCTTCACGCCGATGCGCTTTCGCGCTGTCGCCAGTTCAGACACCGGGACAAAGAGACCGCGCAGGGCCTCACTCTTTTCGCGCATCGATACGATGTGCGGAGGAAACTCCCCTGCACGAAACACCGCATTGCGCATCAGTGCACCGCCCCCAATGGTCGGGCCGATATAGACGACGGCCTTTCCCTCGGCGGTTTGCGCCTTTTTAGTTGTGGGTTTCTTCATAGTCATCAGAAGTCCTCCTCCTTATCAATTGGCTGCGGCGTGCGGATGTCCCACGTCGTCTGCATGTCGAGCTGCCAGTACGGATAGGGCTGCTCACCATATGTGTTCCACTTGATCGGATGTTGCAGCCTGTACCGATGAGCAAGTGTCATCCCCGGCAAGGAACACAACGCCGTTCGGATGCGTGACATGACGTTCAGGCAATGCTCGTGACCGTCGAACTCTTCGGAGTAGGTCCCGACAATGATCGAGACCTTCACCTCGGTTGAATCCAAATCGGTCGCCCCTTCCTCAGCACGAACCAGGACAAAAGGAAAGTCGTCGTCCTGCCCGGATCGTTTTGGGGGTAGATACCCATTTACGACTTTCGGAGCGCGCAGCACTCCCTCTTCGGAACCGCGTTCCGGCTTCGTTGGCAACGCAAAGTCCTTCACAGCCTCTGCAACCAATTCGCGAATTGCACGCGTCAGTTCGTTTTCGACCATACGGCCACCTCCTACTCCTACAACTTCAAAATACGGTTGACCTCGTGGTCAAGACGATTCACAAAGACTTCCTGGACGCGCTCCTGGACGCGTTCTCGCACACCGTCATTACCAGCCATCTGAGGCACCGATGGACCGGACACCTTCTTGACCTTGTCGACCTTGTACCTCTTTCCGGCGTGATAGCCCTTTGAAGCCCTGATCTTTCCGCCAGACCTGATGTAGATGGCGTGCTTATCCGTACCCCATCCGCCATCCCAAATGAAGCCCGTCTTGAACTTGCCGCCCCCGCCCTTTTTGACGGTCACTCGAATCCGTTTCCGTTCCGCACCAGTCGTGTCTTTTCCCTCGGGCGAATGGCTAA
>OGWX01000856.1_pt1 | contig 21240 bp, 16 predicted proteins | sample 1576151 | NCBI WGS metagenome assembly OGWX01 (sample SAMEA3541591, study PRJEB24748) | human gut metagenome | biome: human gut; feature: human-associated habitat; material: faeces | place: China | collected 2012
TCGTTTTCTTTTACGATTACATTTGACATAGTCTCACACCTAACCTCCCCTCCAGCCTGGTATTGTGCATCATACGACTGTTCGGGTATTTTTATTGCACTACAAAGAATTATAACATATTTTCCGGAAACGTCAACTGATTTTTTTCATTTTTTTAAGAAAGTTGTCCTTCCAGTGCTTCTGCTGCTTTTTTCAGTGCTTCCTGGATTCCTGCCGGGTTCTTTCCACCAGCCTGCGCCATATTCGGGCGACCGCCGCCGCCACCGCCAACAAGACCTGCAATGGCTTTTACAAGGTTACCTGCATGAGCACCCTGTTTCATTGCCGCATCTGTCGCAGTTACCATCAGGCTGACTTTTCCATCATTTCCGGATGCCAGAACAACAACACCTTCTCCGAGTTTTTCTTTGAGCTGATCTCCAAGATCACGAAGCCCGTTCATATCGACTCCATCCACCTCTGCTGCAAGAAGTTTCACACCTTTGATCTCCTGTACCTGATCCATGACATCTCCCATGGCATCCTGTGCCAGTTTGCTCTTCAAGCTTTCCACTTCACTGTGCAGCGCCTTGTTTTCTGCTGTCAGATGCGCAATCTTCTCAGCCAGATTATCTGGTGTCGCTTTCAGTACTTTTGCAGCTTCATTCAGTTTCTTTTCCAGATTGTCATAGTAACGGATCAATCCCTTGGATGTCAGTGCCTCGATTCTTCTCACACCGGCAGCAACTCCCGATTCAGAAAGAATCTTGAACGCCATGATCTCATTTGTATTCTTTACGTGAGTTCCTCCACAGAATTCAATAGAGTAGTCTCCCATATTGACAACTCGTACCACATCTCCGTATTTTTCACCAAACAGGGCCTGTGCTCCTGTTTTTCTTGCCTCTTCGATCGGCATGTTTTCTACTTTTACAGGAAGTCCTGCCACAATCTGCTCATTCACGATTTCTTCCACTTTCTGCAGTTCTTCCGCTGTCATGGCAGAGAAATGAGAAAAGTCGAAGCGAAGTCTGTCTTCGTTCACGCTGGATCCTGCCTGCTCTACGTGTGTTCCAAGAACGGTTCTCAACGCTTTCTGAAGCAGGTGTGTCGCACTGTGGTTTCTTGCAGACAATGCACGTTTTTCAGCATCTACACACAATTCTGCCTGATCCCCTGTTTTGATCATTCCTTTGATGACCACTCCTACATGACCGATCTTTCCACCTAAAAGTTTTACTGTATCTTCTACTTTGAATTCACCTTCTGCTGTACGGATGATTCCTGTGTCTGCCTCCTGTCCGCCACTTGTTGCATAGAATGGAGTCTCTTCTGCAAATACAGTACCTCTCTGTCCGTCAGAAAGCGCTTCTACGATTTCTGTGTCAGAAGTCAGAACCGTAATCGGAGACTTCCATGCCAGATTCTCATAGCCTACAAATGTACTTGTGATACTTGGATCAATGGATTCGTAAACCGTCACATCCGCTCCCATATAGTTCGTCTCTCCGCGGGCTGCACGGGCAGTCTTTCTCTGAACTTCCATGGATGCGTGGAATCCCTCTTCATCCACCTGCATTCCTTTTTCTTCCAGGATCTCTTTTGTCAGATCAATCGGGAATCCATATGTGTCATACAGCTTGAACGCATCTGCGCCAGACAGAGTTGTTGTCTGCTCTGCTTCCATTTTCGCTGTCATTTCCGCAAGAATACCAAGTCCCTGATCGATCGTCTTGTTAAACTGATCTTCCTCTTTTGCAATGACTTTTAAAATAAAGTCTTTCTTTTCTTCCAGTTCCGGATATCCGTCTTTTGATCCTTCGATGACGGTCTGTGCCAGTTCCGGAATAAAGCTTCCCTCGATTCCGAGCAGTCTTCCGTGGCGGCATGCACGTCTTAACAAACGGCGGAGCACATATCCTCTTCCTTCATTGGACGGCATAATTCCATCAGAAATCATAAAGGTCACAGAACGTGTATGGTCTGTGATGACACGGATGGAAATATCAGCCTGTGCATCTTTTCCATACTCTGTATCAGCAAGACGGCAAATGTGATCACGCAGTGCCTTGAGTGTATCCACATCAAAGATCGAATCCACATCCTGTACAACAGATGCCAGACGTTCCAGTCCCATTCCGGTATCAATATTTTTCTGCTCCAGTTCGGAATAATGTCCATGTCCGTCATTATCAAACTGTGTAAATACGTTGTTCCAGATTTCCATGTAACGGTCGCATTCACAACCTACCGTACAATCCGGGCTGCCGCATCCGTATTTTTCCCCTCTGTCATAATAGATCTCGGAACAAGGACCGCATGGGCCGGAACCATGCTCCCAGAAATTGTCTGCTTTTCCAAAACGGAAAATACGCTCTGCCGGGATCCCCATTTTCTTATTCCAGATTTCGAATGCCTCTTCATCTTCTTCGTATATGGACGGATACAATCTGTCTGGATCCAGACCTACTACCTCCGTCAAAAATTCCCAGGACCATTCGATTGCTTCATTCTTAAAGTAATCTCCAAACGAGAAGTTTCCAAGCATCTCAAAGAATGTACCATGACGTGCTGTCTTTCCTACATTCTCGATATCTCCTGTACGGATACATTTCTGGCAGGTTGTCACTCTGCGTCTCGGCGGGATCTCCTGTCCTGTAAAATATGGTTTTAACGGAGCCATCCCCGAGTTGATCAGAAGAAGACTCTTATCATTGTGTGGCACCAAAGAAAAACTCTTCATTGCCAGATGTCCCTTGCTTTCAAAGAACTCCAAAAACATTTTTCTTAATTGGTTTACTCCATATGGCTGCATACCTTATCCTCCGGTTTCATTCGCTAATCTCACAAAAAGGGGCTGCCGCAAGACATTCGTTTTGCAGCAGACCCACGTCTAATTTATCATACCACAGCTTATTTTTTTTGTAAATCCTATTCTAGCTCAATTTCTTCCAGCTCTTTCGGCGGAATCGGCGTAGTTGAATTCTTTACATAAGCTGCCAGATCCTTTTTCGCCTTCAATACCGGAATATTCGTTCCTGCTCCTGCAATACATCCTCCGGGACATCCCATCCCCTCAATCAGGCAGCCGTTAAGTCTTCCGGCTTTGGCAAGCGTCAGTGTCTTTTTGCACTCGGCAAGCCCTTCTGCATGCTCAATGCTGACTTCCACATCCGGATAGTATTCATTGATACACTTTTCAATCGCTTCTGCTACTCCGCCTGCACAGGCATATCCTCTTCCGGCACCTGTCGCATCGTGGAAAGAGGACTCTGCTTCATACTGGGAAAGATCAATCTCTTTGGCATCAAACATCGCCTGCAGTTCTTCAAAAGTAACTACAAAATCCACATCACTTCGAACACTTCTTCTGGAAGCCTCCAGCTTTTTCGCCGCACATGGTCCGATAAAGACTACTTTGGCATTCGGATGCTCTTTTTTAATACTTCTCGCTGTTGCCACCATTGGTGTCAGTTCCTGTGAAATCTGATCGATCAGATCCGGGAAGAATTTCTTCGCCAGCATTGCCCAGGAAGGACAGCAGGAAGTCAGAAGGAACGGCAGCTCTCCGGTCACGACTTTTTCTACATAATGATGCGCCTCGGCAACTGCACCGATATCTGCTCCCAGCGCCACCTCATGCACGCCTTTGAATCCCAATTCAATCAATGCCGCCTTGATATTTCTTGGATTAATATTCTCTCCAAACTGCCCGACAAATGCCGGTGCAATCTCCGCAATGATCTCGCTTCCCTCTTCCTGTAGTGCTCTTGTGAGCTGGAAAATCTGGGACTTATCCGAAATCGCTCCAAACGGACAACTCACCATACACATTCCGCAGGACACACATTTTTCTGTGTCAATATAGGCACGGCCGTATTTGTCAGAAACAATCGCTCCCACACCACAGGCATTTTTACATGGGCGCTCTTTTTTCGCGATCGCATCATACGGACAGACTGCCTTACATTTTCCGCATTTGATGCATTTTTCCTGATCAATATAGGATTTTCCGTTGACCATGGAAATGGCACCCTTCGGACAGACCTCACTGCACGGATGTGCAAGACACCCCTTGCACATATTGCTGACTTCATATTTGTTCTCCTCACAGCTTTCACAGGCAGACGGAATCACCTGCATCAGCGGCGGCTCATAATATTTTTCGGAAATATTACTTTCCTGCACTCCCGCCGTCAGATGTACCGGCTTGTCTTCCGGGCGCAGGGAAAGTCCCATCGCAAGACGAAGTCGCTCCCGAACGATCGCACGGGAACGATACGTACTCTCTCTGTACTTTACCGTATCATCATTGACAATCTCATACGGAATGGCTTCCATATCTTCCAGCAGGGTCTCTGAATTTGCTTCAAATCCAAGCTTTGCCACTTCCTTGAACACACGTCTGCGAATTGCTCTCACCTGGGTATCCAGGCCTCTCATATTGGACATTTTGATTTCCTCCTTTGTCTGTGACTTTTTATTGCTGCAGCAGTCCTTGTGCGTAATACACGGACTGCATTGCATCTTTTCCATAAAAATCTGCACCGATCATATCTGCATATTCCTGATTTAGGACAGCGCCTCCTACCATTACTTTGCACCACGGTGCTTTTTCTCTGAGCTGGCGGATCGTCTCCTCCATACTGACAACAGTCGTGGTCATCAGCGCACTCAATCCCACAAGCCGAATCTGCTGTGCAACAACAGTATCTACAATGGTCTCCGGCGGCACATCTTTTCCAAGATCCACTACCTCAAAACTGTAATTCTCCAGAAGAACTTTTACAATATTCTTGCCAATATCGTGAATATCGCCTTTGACTGTCGCAAGCACGATTTTTTCTTTTTTCTCCTGCACGTCTCCACTGTTCTCCAGCCCTTCTTTTAAAACTGCAAATGCTGTTTTTGCAGCCTCTGCGCTCATCAGAAGCTGAGGCAAAAAGACCGTTCCTTTTTCAAATCCCTTTCCCACGGTATCCAGCGCGGGAATCAAGTGTTCATTGATGATATCCAACGGCTTTTTCTCCTGCATCAGCACATTTGTAATCTGATGTGCTTCCTCTTTTAAGCCTTTTTCAATCGCAGCCTGCAGTGTCATCATCCCCCCTGCTGTCCGCCCTGCGCCGGTTGTAATACTTCCGGGCGCAGAAGCGAACTCTACATTAGCACTTCCGTAGCGTCCAATGTAATTTTCACAGTTCGGATCCAGATTCATCAGTACATGATACGCATAATAGGAACGCATCATATCTTCCGATGCAGGATTGATGATGCCGGCGCTTAATCCCTGGAACATGGCCATCGTATAAAAATTCGCATTGATGATCGGTCTTCCCGGCAGTCCAAATGAAATATTGGAAACACCAAGAACCGTATTCACACCAAGATCATACCGGACTCTGTGCAGTGCTTCCAGAGTAATCTTTGCCCCTTCCGGTTCTGAGCTGACGGTCATGGCAAGTACATCGATCACAAGATCTTTCTTGTCAATGCCATACTTTGCCGCCTCACGGATGATCTTCTCTGCGATTGCCACACGGCCGTCTGCCGTTTCTGGAATCCCGTCTTCATCCAGCGTCAGACCGATCACTACACCGCCGTATTTTTGGATCAGCGGGAATACCGCATCCATGGATTCCTGTTTTCCACTGACTGAATTCACCATCGGTTTTCCGTTGTAGATCCGCATTGCCTGTTCCATCGCCTGAATATCCACGGTATCGATCTGCAGCGGAAGACTGGTCACACTCTGAAGCTCTGTAATGACTTCTTTCATCATCGATACTTCATCAATATCCGGCAATCCTACATTCACATCCAGAATATGCGCTCCATTATCCTGCTGCATGATCCCTTCTTTGAGGATATAATCCAGATCATGATCTTTGAGCGCCTGTTTGAACTTCTTCTTTCCCGTCGGATTGATCCGTTCTCCGATGATCCTGGATCCCGTACCAAGCATCACTGCCTGTCCGTAAGAAGATACGATCGTATGAACTTTTTTCTCCGGTGTTTTGATCAAAAGATCCTTACACTGTGCGATCATTGCCCGGATGTGATCCGGTGTCGTACCACAGCATCCGCCGATCACACAGGCTCCTGTTTCTACGATCATTTCCATCGTCTTTGCAAACTGCTCCGGCTCTACATCATAATAAGTCTCACCATCTCGCTGTTTCGGAAGTCCTGCATTTGGCTTGACAATCACCGGAAGAGACGTATATTCCAAAATCTCATGCAGGATCGGCATCATCTGCTCAGGTCCCATCCCGCAGTTGATCCCCAGTGCATCCACGCGCAGTCCTTCCAGAAGTGCAACTACAGAAGGTACATCCGCTCCGGTGAGCAGCTTTCCTCTCTCATCAAAAATAGTCGTCACAAACACCGGAAGGGTTGTATTCTCTTTCGCTGCAAGTACCGCTGCCTTCAATTCATAGGTGTCACTCATCGTCTCGATATGGATCAGATCTGCTCCGGCCTGTTCTCCATAGATCATCACTTCCTTGAAAGCTTCATAAGCGGTCTCAAATTCCAGATCCCCCATGGGCTTTAACAGCTTTCCGGTAGGGCCGATATCCAACGCGGTATACACTTCCCGGTTGTCTCTCACCCCCTGTTTCGCCGCTTCCTTCACATGAGAAACCGCAGAGAAAATAATCTCTTTTAAGGAACAGCTCTCATCGTGAAACTTCAACGCATTTGCTCCGAATGTATTGGTCAGGACAATATCACTTCCGGCTTCAAAATAACTGCGGTGAATCTGACGCACTGCCTCTGCATGCGTCAGATTCCAAGTCTCCGGCAATTCTCCGGGAAGAAGCCCCTTTGCCTGAAGCAAGGTTCCCATCCCACCGTCAAAAAATAAAAGTTCTTTTCCCAAGCGTTCTAAAATCATATCGTATCCCTTCTATATTCACAGTCCTTTTTTTCACAAATCTCGCAGCCCTGTATCGGACACCGCTCTTTGATACGGCTCATTCCGATCACTGCTGTCACCGATTTTGTCGGAGTCATCATAAAACTGTCCGTCATGGTCAGTCCGATCGTTTTTGCGCAGTCTAACATCTGCATCAATGGCTTCTGATACTGAATATCAAAATCTCCATATCCCGGACTGAACCTCGGACGCAGATACCAGCCTTCTTTTTCCTGCTGCTTCGCAATTTCTCTCTGACACGCATCACAGTATTCCTCCAGCATGGCCGCTGCGCAGGCCTGAAGCACCACTGCTTTTGCCATGTCTGTCAGAGATGCCCGCGTAATCAGCCGGTCTGCTCCTGTTCCCAGTGTCGCTCCAAAGAGAATCAGCTTCTCGCATTGTTTTAAATTTCTGCCCAGACTTCTGCTCTTCATCCGGATATTTCCAATCTGAAAGCACTCCTCGCTCTGATGCTGTAAATCAAAAATACGGCAGATGGATTTTGGACTTACTGCAGATCTCAGACCCTCAAAAGAGTCTTTGATCAAAGCAAGTGTCTGTTCATCTACCGCATTCCTTCCATAGCCCAGATAACGGATAGCTTCTTTTGTCATTCTATCCATTACTCCGTCTCCTAACACTGAATGATTTCTGAAATATTATGCATGATAGCTGCTGCCACTTCCGGTCTGTTCATCGAATAAATGTGGATATTCTTCACTCCGTTTGCCAGCAGGTCAATGATCTGGTCGGTAGCGTATGCAATTCCTGCCTGTTCCATCGCCTTCGGCGAATCCCCGAACCGATCCAGGATTGCCTGAAATCTCCTTGGAAATACGGTTCCGGACAACTCACAGCTTCGTTTCATCTGTCTTGCGCTTGTGATCGGCATGATCCCCGGCAATACCGGAACAGTGATTCCTGCTTCACGAATACGGTACAGGAAATTATAGTGGATATCATTGTCAAAAAACATCTGTGTTGTCAGAAAATCCACACCACTGTCTACCTTTTGTTTCAGATACTTGATATCATCTTCTTTATGCTCATTCTCCACATGCCCTTCCGGATAACACGCAGCTCCGATACAGAAATCTCCATGTCTGCGGATCTCTTCTACGAGTTGATAGGCATAATGAAAACGATCCTCGCTCGGAAATACCATATCTTCTGAAATATCACCCCGCAATGCCAGAATGTTCTCAATCCCCTGTTCTTTCAGGCTGGCAATAACGCTGCGCACCTCATCTTTTGTGGAAGAAGCACACGTCAGATGTGCCAGGCTTTCTACGTGCAGATCATGTTTGATATAGGATGCGATCTTTGCTGTGTTTTTGCTGGTACCGCCGCCTGCCCCGTAAGTCACACTGATAAATTCCGGCTTTAAGCCTGCCATTTCTTCTGCTGCCCGAATTACTTTGTCATATCCCGCATCTGTCTTTGGCGGAAAAATCTCAAAGGAAATATGTATCCCGTCTTCTCTGAGTCTGTCAATAATCTTCATGCATTTTTCTCCTGTGTATATTTTGTCTATTCTCCAATAAGCTCTTTGTACAATGTCTCGTACTGTTTTGCAGAATTCTTCCATGAGAAATCCTGTTCCATCGCACGCTCTACAATCTTATTCCAGTCCCGCTTTTTGTCATAATAAATATGCTCTGCATACCGGATCGTGCCAAGCATCTCATGCGCGTTGTAATTGGAAAAGCTGAATCCCGTACCTGTCTTCTCGAACTCATTGTAAGGCTCTACCGTATCCTTGAGCCCGCCTGTCTCCCGCACGATCGGAAGCGTGCCGTAACGCAGACTCATCAGCTGGCTCAATCCACATGGTTCAAACAGAGACGGCATCAGAAATGCATCTGCAGATGCATAGATCTTATGCGACATATCCTCTGAATAGAAAATATTGGCCGATACTTTATTCGAATATTTCCATGCAAAATGGCGGAACATATTCTCATATTTTGCTTCCCCGGTTCCCAGTACTACAATCTGTACTGCATCCTGGCAGAGCTCATCCATCACATAATCAATCAGATCAAATCCCTTCTGATCGGTCAGTCTGGACACAATACCGAGCATCATCACCTTCGGATCCTTGTCCAGTCCAAGCTCCTCCTGCAGAGACAGCTTGTTGGAAACCTTGTTCTTGCGGAATGTATCGACCGTAAAACGTTTTGCGATCCGTGTATCCTTAAATGGACAGTACTCATCATAATCCAGTCCATTTACAATTCCACAAAGGTCATTGGATCTTGCACTCATCAGACCATCGAGACCTTCTCCAAAAAACGGTGTCTTGATCTCCTGCGCGTATGTCTGACTTACCGTTGTCACTTTATCCGCATAGACGATACCGCCTTTTAACAGATTGGCATCCCGGTATGCCTCCAGCTTATCCGGAGCAAAGTAATACTCCGGAAGCCCTGTGATCTGACGTACAGTGCTGGTGTCCCACACGCCCTGGAATTTCAGATTGTGGATCGTCATGACACTCTTGATTCCTCTGTAATATTCACCCAGAAATCTAAAATTGTCCAGATAAACCGGAATCAAGCCTGTCTGCCAGTCGTGACAATGGATCAGCTCCGGACGGAAGTCGATCACCGGCAGGATACTCAGCACAGCCTTTGAGAAAAAGGCGAATTTCTCGATATTCCATCTCGGATCTCCGTCATACGGTGCAAATCCATTAAAATAATACTCGTTATCAATAAAATAAAATGTGATCCCGTCCTGCACATATTTCAGAATTCCTACATAACGGTCTTCTCCCGCCAGATTCATATAAAAATGATCCATATATTCCAGCTGGTCCTTCCATTTCTGGTTCATACAGGAATACTTCGGAAGTACCACCCGCACATCGTATTTCTTTTTGTCAAAATATTTTGGAAGTGAACCGACAACATCTGCCAGTCCTCCTGTTTTGATAAATGGCACACATTCTGAAGCTGCAAATAAAATGTTCTTCATAGCTTTCCCTCCCATTTCCCTCCGTTTTACTAAGCCAGTATTTTTCTACATTATACTCCATTTCCCGAAGATTGCAAAGGTTTCTGTGTGGTTTATCTGTGTTTGTATTCCAACTGGATCGTATCTGCGATCAATGCCACGAATTCTGAGTTGGTCGGTTTCCCCTTTCCGGTACTGACCGTATAACCGAACAGCTCATCCAGTGTATCCAGTTTTCCACGATTCCATGCTACCTCGATCGCATGACGGATTGCCCGCTCCACACGGCTGGATGTCGTCTGATACCGTTTTGCTACGGTTGGATACAACACCTTTGTGATCGCATTTAACACATCCATATCCTGCACTGCCATGATGATCGAATCCCGCAGATAATGATACCCCTTAATATGTGCCGGAATTCCGATCTCATGGAGCAGGTTTGTCACTCTGTTCTCCAAATCCCCTTCTCTGATGTATGGAACCTGTGATGACAGTTCATCATTCCTCTTTTCGCAGCTTCTCACTGGTCTTCTGACTGTTTTTATCCGATTTAACAGCATTTCGTTGTTAAACGGCTTCATGATATAGTAATTTGCGCCTCGATTGAATGCATCTTCTGTAATCCGCTCCTGGCCGACTGCTGTCACTACGATAAAGTCCGGACGCTTCTGTACATTTTTATCCTGATTGATCTTCTCCATCACAGTCAGACCATCCATTTTCGGCATGATCAGGTCCAATAATACGACATCCGGCTGCTTATTTCGGATGATCTGACACATTTCTTCCCCATTTTTTGCTTTTCCTACAACATGAAGTTCTTTGTCCATGTTGATGATTTCCTCCAGAAGATCCAAAATCCGCTCATTATCGTCAGCAATCGCCACGTTTACCTGTTCCATAGTTCCTCTCCCTCTGTTCACTGCCTGAACTTTTAAACGCCACGCTTTTCATTATATCTGCCCTATCTGCCAAAATGCAAGAAAATCAGGGAGACCTTATTCGACAAAACTAGGCAGAAAGATTCGACAACATATTCTCAATAAAAATACCGTAGCCTTTTGCCGAATCCTGTACAAACACATGCGTAACCGCTCCGATCAGCTTTCCGTTCTGTAAAATCGGGCTTCCGCTCATCCCCTGTATGATGCCGCCGGTCGCATCAAGCAGTCTCTGATCTGTGATCTCGATCACCAGCCCTTTGTTGATTTCCTGTCCGGAATCGTCGATATCTGTCACCAAAATGTCGTAATTTTCTACTTCTCCGTTAACATAACAGCGAATCACAGCTTTTCCTTTTTGTATTTCTCCCCGCTCTGCCACCGGAACCATCTCCTGCTGCAAAAACAGTTTTTCTGCGGATTCAATCGTCCCGTAAATCCCCGCCTCCGTATTTTTATCTATGGTTCCAAGACGATTATAATGACTGTACACGATCATTCCTTCCATACTCCCCGGAATTCCGTTCTGTCCCTTTTGAATCGAATGAATACTGGTCTTATAAAGAGTCCCCTGCCGAATCGACAAAAGCGCGCTTGTATCCATATCATGAATCCCATGCCCCAGCGCTCCAAAAGCTCCGTCTCTGGTCATAAAGGTAATCGTCCCAAGTCCCTGCACATTGTCTCTCACCCAGATTCCCAGCTTATATTCGTCTGGTTTCGTTTCTACGGGTTTGACCGCAACTGTCAGCTCCTGCTGCCCTCTTCGCAGTGTCAGCGCCACCTGATCTTCGTCCAGATCGGATAATTTCTGGAACAGTTCTTTTTTATTTTCAATCTTTTCATCATTCCATGCCACAATGTAATCTCCCGGCCGCACCAGATTCTCTGCAGGCTGATACTGTTTTCCGTCTGCGCCGGTGATCTGGTCTGTACCAAGTACCATAACACCATCCGTCTCCATGTAAATCCCGACCGGCATGCCGCCTGGTATGACGCCTTCCTCCATGACTGCCTGGGTACTGGCTTCTCTGACCTTTTGTGTCTCCTTTTTGGGAGACATCGCACAGCCGGAGAGACACACAAGGAACATAAGAACAGCTGCCAGTTGCCTATACTTTCTTTTCATCTTTGTCACATCCTCTCTGCCAAACGTAAAAAACGGACACCAAAAGGTATCCGTTTTAGTATGTGACATTTTTTTATTTTCACACTGGAATTCTATACTCTCTTTGCCATTTCTTTCATTTCTTTTGCACTGTCCAGAATATTTTTCGTTACCTGGGCGCCGCCAAGCAGACGCGCCAGCTCGCCCACAGAAGCATCCTCATCCAACGGAAAAATGCCTGTTTTTGTCGTTGTCTGATCCGTCTGCTTTTGAATCAGATAGTGAGCATCGGCAGCTGCCGCAATCTGCGGAAGATGGGTGATACAGATCACCTGACGCTTCTGTCCGATGATATGCAGTTTTTCCGCCACCTTTCCAGCTGTGATTCCACTGATGCCGGAGTCGATCTCATCAAAAATCAGTGTTGGCGTGTCTTCTTTATCTGCCAGCACAGTCTTGATCGCCAGAAGGATTCTTGAGAGTTCACCTCCTGAAACCGTAGTTCCAAGCGGCTTTGGCGGCTCTCCCGGATTTACAGAAATAAAAAATTCCGCGTCATCCATTCCCAGAGCAGACATTTTTGCCTCTTGTAAGAAACGCATTTCCAGCTGTACATCCAGAAAATTAAGATCCTCAAGCCCTGCTTTGATCTCTTTTGTAAAGGAAATAGCTGCTTTTTTTCGAATCTTACTCAACTTTTCGGCACAGCTTTGCATTTCCTTTTGCGCCGCTTCGGTTTGAGACCGCAGATTTTCAATATAAGTCTCATAATGCTCCAGTTCATTTAGTCTCTGCCGTTTTTCCTCTGCGTATTCCAGAATTTCATTGACTGTATTCCCATATTTTGCCTTTAATCGATTAATCTCATTGAGGCGGTTCTCTGTCTCATAAAACTCTTCTTCTGAAAATTCAAAGCTTTTGGCATACTCCGAGAGTTCCCGGTTAAAATCATTGAGCAGACTGTCAATCTCCACCAGCTGTCCATACAGTGCAGTTCCTTTTTCATCGAAATTTTCCACTTCCTGAAGGGAACGGATTGCACGGCTTAAGAGGTCGCTGGCGTTGTTTCGGTCATCTTCACTGGTGTACTGGTATGTCTGGGCCACCGCACTGGTCAGGTCTTTACTCTGCGTCATCCTCTGATAGATACTTTCCAGATCTTCGTCTTCCCCCATGCGTAAATGCGCTCTTTCAATCTCATGCAGTTCATACTCCGTCAGATCAATCTCTTTGCGCCGCTCCTTCTCTTCCATTCCAGATGCTTCCAGCCTGCGGCTGTACTCCTGATATGCCCGGTAAGCCAGGGCCATCTTCTGTTTTGGCTTTTCCACCTGCTCTTTGGCATATACATCCAGAAACGTCAGGTGATTGCGCTTATTTAACAAACGCTGATGTTCATGCTGCTCGTGAATATCAATCAGGAGACTTGCCACATCCCGCAGTACTCCCATCGTCACCGTCTCTCCATTGATCTTGCTGACACTTCTGCCTTCCATCAATTTCCGGCTTAAGATCAGCATCCCGTCTTCCGGAAAGATATCCATTTCTTCCAGCTGACGGATCAACTCCTGATTTTCAATTGAAAACATCAGTTCCACAAGTCCGAACCTGGCGCCCTTTCGAAGCATATCCGCATTGTATCTTCCGCCGAGTGCCAGATTTACGGAACCTAAGATAATGGATTTACCGGCTCCTGTCTCTCCTGTGAGAATATTGAGTCCCGGTCCAAAATCCACCTCCACCTCGTCGATCAGCGCCAGATTTTTTACATGTAAATTTTGAAGCATATTTTTTCCTATATCCCTTTTGACACAATCTTTCGAATCTTATCCATCACATGTTCCGTATCCTGTACGCTTCTGATCGCGCACATGATCGTATCGTCCCCTGCGATACACCCTACTACTTCTTTCCATTTCATGGCATCTACTGCGGCCGCTACCGCCATTGCCATTCCGGAAACGGTCTTGATCACCAGAATATTCTGCGCCATATCCATGGAAATATATCCGTCTCTGAGCACACGGATATATTTTTCATTCATCTTATCCTTTTCCGGTGCCAGTACCACATATTTCTGTCTGGAGCCGTCCACTGCCACTTTTGTAAGCCGCAGATCGCGGATATCTCTGGATACGGTAGCCTGAGTCACCTTAAATCCCTCTCTGTTCAAATATTCTGCCAGTTCTTCCTGTGTTTCAATGTCATGTTGTGCGATCAGTTCAATAATTTTTGCATGACGGCTTACTTTCATTGTATTAGTTTCCTTTCATCTTTTTTCTCATTGTCTTCATAAAGCTCTCTTCACTGAGTTTTGCAAGTCTTGTCACATGATCTGATCTTTTGATCGTGACACGGTCTCCGGTACCAAGGCGGAGCATATCTGCCCCGTCAAACGTCACCAGTGCCTGCTCGTCTTTTCCATATCGTCCCTGGCTGATCACAATCTCGATCGTATCTTCCGCCGAAAGCACGATACTGCTGGTATTCAGCGCATGAGAACAGATCGGCGTAATCACAAACATACTGGCTGTCGGTTCTACAACCGGTCCGCCTGCTGACAGATTATAGCCTGTCGTTCCTGTCGGAGTGGAGATGATCACACCGTCAGCCATATAGCTGTTGAGCAACGTTCCATTTACATAAACATCAAAGTGAACGATCCGAAGACTTCCATCTCTGGTGATCACGATGTCGTTGACTGCTACATTCTGATAACTGCTGTTGCCGGAAACCTCACCGGAAAGCATCATCCGCTCCTCAAATCCCACTTGATTTTTAAACAATCGCTCCAGCGCATATGAAAAATCCGACCGTTCCACTTCTGCCAGAAATCCAAGCGTCCCCAGATTGATCCCGATCAGCGGAAATTCATATTCTGCAAGCTCTCTTGCCGCACGGATCAGTGTTCCGTCACCGCCCAGCACGATCCCGCAGTCCACATTCTCCGGCACAGTTCCGGGAAAAATAAACCCCTGCTCATCTTCTTTTGCCAGAATACACTCTCTGCCATGCTGTTCTATATATTTCTGAATCTCCTTTGTAATCCCATAATCCGGATCTTTCATCAGATTTGTAATAATATAAAAACGCTCCATACCACACCTCTTATTTTGCAAGTGTCTCAAATGCCCTATCCACAACCAGACTCAAATCTTCCAAGAGTGCATCCTCCACCGGATGCGGCCATTTTTTCAGATGAATCAGATATTCAATATTTCCCTCCGGTCCTTTGATCGGTGAAAAATCAATATTCAAAATCTTAAATCCGATGGACTGCGCATACAGCGCTACTTTCTCAATCACTTCATGGTGGGTACTCTTCTCGCGGACTACCCCTTTTTTGCCGACTTTTTCTCTGCCCGCCTCAAACTGCGGCTTGATGAGCGCCACGATCTCACCGTCTTCCTTCAGGTAATTCCGGATCGGCTCCAGCACTTTTGTCAGCGAAATAAAGGAAACATCAATGGAAGAAAAATCAATCGGTTCTCCCAGATCTTCGGGCACTACATAACGGATATTGGTCTTCTCCATACACACAACCCGCTCATCCTGTCTGAGTTTCCAGTCCAGCTGTCCTCTTCCCACATCAATCGCAAATACCTTTCTGGCACCGTTTTGAAGCATACAATCCGTAAATCCGCCGGTGGACGAACCCACATCTGTACAGACTTTTCCATCCACACTGACGTCAAAGTTGGCAATCGCCTTTTCCAGCTTCAATCCGCCCCTGCTCACATAAGGGAGCACATGACCGCGCACTTCAATCTGCACCGTATCCGGAAATGTCGTTCCGGCTTTGTCCTCTCTTTGTCCTTCTACAAACACATTTCCTGCCATAATGACAGCTTTTGCCTTTTCTCTGGACTCTGCCAGATTTCTTTTTACAAGCAATACATCTAATCGTTCTTTCATGTCAATCTTTCCCTATCGTCACATAATCTGCAATAATCTGTTTTACAATCGTCTCCGCATCCAGTCCGACTTCCCTGCGCAGCAAGTCTACATTGCCGTGTTCTACATAATCATCCGGAATTCCGATGCACCTGACACCTACATCCAGCTTTGCTCTCGATACATAGTGAAGTACCTGTTCTCCAAATCCGCCGGACAATACATTTTCTTCAATCGTCACAAAAAGTCTGTGATCCTTTGTCAGAGTTTCCAGCATCTCTGTATCCAGAGGCTTTACAAATCTGGCGTTGATCAGTGAGCAATGATATCCGATCTCTTTCAGTCTGTCACGCACCTGAACTGCCAGCTCTGCCATGTGCCCCACAAAGATCACCGCAATATCCTCCTCTTCATAGAGAATCTCACTTTTTCCATAGACGATCGGAGTACGAAACGCCGACAATCCCTCGTAAGCGGCGCCTCTTGGATAACGCAGTGCCACCGGATACTGAAAATCTGCACAGAACCGCACCATATCCGCCATCTCCCACCTGTTTTTCGGTGAAAGGATCGTCATATTCGGGATCATATTCAGAAATGACAGATCGAAAAGTCCCTGATGTGTCTCTCCGTCACTGCCCACCAGACCGGCTCTGTCCACTGCAATCATCACCGGCAGATTCTGCAGGCACACATCATGAATCGTCTGGTCAAACGCCCGCTGTAAAAACGAGGAATACACCGCAACAACCGGCTTTAATCCCCCTGCTGCCAGTCCTGCCGCAAAGGTCAGCGCATGCTCTTCTGCAATCCCGACATCAAAGAATCGGTCCGGAAACATCCTTGCAAATCTGGCAAGTCCGGTTCCATCCGCCATGGCTGCTGTAATTCCGACTACTGCATCATTTTGCTTTGCAATATCACAGAATACTTTGGAAAAAATATCGGTATAGCTGTCCTTAGAGCTCTTCTCTTTTGCCTCCCCGGTCTCAATGTCAAACGGAACGATCCCGTGAAATCTGGATGGATTCTCCTCCGCGGGAACGTATCCCTTTCCTTTCTTGGTGAGTACATGGACCAGAACTGCATGATCTACCCGTTTTGCCTCCTGAAATGTCTTATACAGCTTTCGGATATCATGCCCGTCCACCGGTCCCAGGTAGGTGATTCCCATATCTTCGAAAAACATACCCGGAACAAATAATTGCTTGAGTCCGCTTTTCGTCTTTTTCATCTGGTACAGGATCTTCTCACCCTGTACCGGAATCTTCATCAAGGTATCCTCAACACCCTTTTTCAGTCCCGTATATGCCTCTGCCGTGCGCAGTCCGTTCAAATATCTGGACATCCCGCCCACATTTTCAGAAATTGACATATTGTTGTCATTTAATACAATGATAAAATTGCTTTTTAAACGGGACGCATTGTTCAGTGCCTCATATGCCATCCCTCCGGTCATGGCTCCATCTCCGATGATAGAGATCACGCTGTGTTCTTCTCCCTTGATATCTCTCGCCGCCACGTACCCGAGGCCTGCGGAAATAGAGGTGGAGCTGTGTCCGGTATCAAATGCGTCACATTCACTTTCCTTTCGCTTTGGAAATCCGCTCATGCCGCCATATTTTCTCAGATCGTCAAATCCGGCGCGCCGTCCTGTCAGGATCTTGTGTGTGTAGGACTGATGTCCCACATCCCAGATCATCTTATCCTGCGGCAGTTCAAACGCCAGATGCAGCGCCATCGTCAGCTCCACCACACCGAGATTCGATGCCAGATGCCCGCCTGTGACACTGATTTTCTCCACAAGAAACTGACGGATTTCTTCTGCCAGCTTTTCCAGCTCCTCCGGCTTTAACTGTTTGATATCATTTTCTTTTTGAATCTTTTCTAATAGCATAAGGTATGCCCCCTTATTTTTCCCTGTATATCAATGACTCCAGCAAAATCTCCAGATAATCATCTTTTGGATTCAGTGCTCTTACGTCTGAGATGGCTTTTCTGGACAAATGCTCCACCTCCTGTTTAGCTGCATCCAGCCCTTTCCACACAACATACGTCATTTTTTCATTTTTCTCATCGCTGTGCACCGGTTTTCCGAGCACTTCAGTAGTACTGATCACATCCAGAATATCATCCTGGATCTGAAAAGCCATTCCCACTTTTGCTGCAATCTCTTCCACTACCTGTACACTCTCATCGTCCGCTCCTGCCAGAACTGCTCCGATCATCATGGAAGCCTCGATCAATGCGGAGGTCTTGTTTTTGTAAATATAATCCAGCATCTTGTGTTCCAGAGGTTTCCCATCATTCTCCACATCCACACTCTGTCCACCAAGCATACCGTTGATGCCGGTCTTATCTGCAATGATCCGCATGGCGGCTATCACACGGTCTTTATCCTCGGTCAGATCAAAGGCGGAAAGCATCACTTCATAAGCTCTGTTAAGGAGTGCCACACCGCTTAAAACGCCCATGGCCTCTCCGTATACTTTATGTGTGGTCAGTCTTCCCCTTCGGTAATCATCGTTATCCAGTGCAGGGAGATCATCATGGATCAACGAATGTGTATGGATCATCTCCATAGCCGCCATGAAAGGCTCACAAAGCTTATCCTTTCCTCCAAACAGCTCGTAGGTTTCCCTGATCAGGATCGGGCGGAGTCTCTTTCCACCTGCCGTCATACTGTAATTCATGGCCTCTGCCATGGTTTTTGCAAAACCGGATTCTTCCGGAAGATATTCCCGGATCACATGTTCTGCTTCTTCTGTTCTTCTTTTCAGTTCTTCTTTAAAATTCACGAAATGTCCCATCCTCATTCATCTGAAGCATCTTTTTTTCTACAGTATCCAGTCTTCCGTTCAGATCCTTAAGGAGCTCCATTCCCTGTCTGTAGAGACGGAAAGACTCCTCAAGAGGTGTTTCTTTATCCTCCAGCTTCCGGGCAAGCAGATCAAGCTCCCCAAAAGTATCTTCTATGGATCTCTCTTCTTTCTTTGCTTCTGTCTCTGCCATTATCGCTCTTCCTTCCTGGTGCGATCCGCAACTGCTTCTATGACTCCATCGGTTACTGCAATGGAGATCCTGTCACCTTTTTTTATCTGACTGATCTCTGTCACCGCATGTCCGTCTGAGTCGGACACAAATGCATATCCTCCATTTAGCTTTCTTAATGGGGATAGTCCCTCAAACCGCTGGATCCATATTGCCAGTTCATGTCTTTTCTCTGTAAGCTTTTGTTCCATGGAAGAACGCAGGCATTCTTCCAGTTCTGATGCATACTGACGTTTTTCACGTAACATGGACTCCGGGCTCAGATATTGAAATCTGGTCTCATAGGACTTAAGTCTTGCGGCAAAAAGTTCTGTCTTACTGTTCATGGCACGCTGCAGACGATCTCCGTACATACGAAAACTCTCCAGGACACTGCGAAAATCATCCACTGCCAGCTCTGCTGCAGCAGATGGTGTAGGTGCCCGCAGGTCTGCCACAAAATCCGCAATGGTAAAATCCGTCTCATGTCCCACTGCTGAGATCACCGGTGTCCTGCACTCAAAAATAGCACGGGCAACGCTCTCCTCGTTAAAGGCCCAGAGATCTTCAATAGAGCCACCTCCACGGCCGACGATGATCACGTCCACCCCTGCTTCATCCAGCATCCGGATTCCCTTTACGATACTCTGCGCCCGCTTTCCGGACATCGAAATTTCTGGAAAACTGAAGAAGTGTGTTTCTGGCGGTAACGATGGTTTCTGCCTGATCCGCAAGAAATCTCTGGTATTTCTGTTTCTGTGCTTCCAGATGCTTCAGAGCATCCTCGTATTGTTTGCTTACGCTTGAAAATGCCTGCTGGGCAGTTCCGGTATAATTATCCGGCACAAAGATCTTTTCAAAGTGCATAGAAGAGTAGGCGGCATCAATTTTGTGCGCATCATGCTTCGGTACGAAGTAAACGCCCCAGACGTATTGGTCATCTTCATCGCATTTAAGGAAGATCGTGTTCAGATTGTCGTAAATATATTTCTTGAATTTCTCATAATACTGTTTCTCGATACGTCCGAAATGAAAATGGATATACTTCAGATGAAGTATGGATGAAATATCATAATCAATATTTCGGAAGGGACGTATGATCCGCAGTGACTCTTCCAGAGAGGAACATTTTTCTTCCAGTTCGGACTGTTCCTTCTGGAGCTGATCCGCCTGGGAGCGGATCTCCTTTACTGTGGAAAGTGCTGTTTCAATACCCGGGCTTCTGTTGGAAGTGGACGGAGGAGTTTTCAGCTCCTCATAAATGGTATTGATGGAATTTAAGGCATCTCTGTAGGGGTTGACATCCAGGAAAGGCGTCAGACTTTCTACTGTGGTCAGCTCTGAGAGAGCGTTTTCCAGATGGATCTCGTACTTGCACAGGTAGGTGTTTACAACCCGGTCGATATCTGCCTTGGGACCGGTGATGCTTAGAAAATTCATTTTTTCAATCACGTTGCTACCTCCTGGTTATTAACCGTTGCGTATATAACGCAGGGATTGTTCTGGGTCCACGCCATAGCGCACGCATTCAAGGGCAATGGTCAGACGGTTGACTTCATGTTCTTTGTGATATAAATAGGAATAGATGACTGCTACGGAATAGGGATCCTTGCGTGCTTCCTGTTCCAGTATGCTGCGAAGAATATAGTTATAAAATTCTTCCAGACTGGCGACGGTCAGCTGTTCGTATTTCTTACCATAATAAGTTCCATTGAAGATACGACGGAACTCTTCTGGTGTAGGGGCCTCCACAAGGGTGGTGATCTCCTCTTTGCGGAGCTTGTAGTTCATGGGGACCAGCAATGCGTAAATAGCAGCCGGTTCCATCTGAAAGCAGCGTTTGGAGCGCTGGATGAACTGCAGGTTCAGCATATCGAATTTTTCACCGTAAGCCTTGGTGATCTGTTTCAGATCGTTACCTTTGAAAAGCTTCTTCCGCACATTCCAGATCTGTGAAAAATACGAAAGGTCAAGTGCCATGCCGAAGTCAAAAAGCGTGGCATTTCCACGTTCGTTGACCTGAGACAGCGGAATAAAAAAATCATTTCCCTTCAGTGCCGCAATGAATTCATCCATATTGGTGCAGGCGGTAAGCCTGTCAATGTCCAGCTTGGAATGATGTCTGAAAAAATCGCGGTAGGGAGAAATATCTACGGGATCGGTGTCCCGGTGGTCAAAGAGATTCGTCATGATTTCTTTCAGGACGCGGATCTCATAACGCTTCGAGTAAAGCGACAGGAACGTTCGCTGTTCCTGATTTGCAAAGTGGTAAAGCCTTGAAAAATTCAGGAAGATGGATTTCTTCAGGAGTTTTTCTATCTGTCCGCGGTGAAGATCATTTTCATCGAGACCGGACCAGATATTCTGATATTCGGGAGTCCGTTTCAGGTAGGCTGTTACCTGGG
>OGWX01000881.1_pt1 | contig 20893 bp, 27 predicted proteins | sample 1576151 | NCBI WGS metagenome assembly OGWX01 (sample SAMEA3541591, study PRJEB24748) | human gut metagenome | biome: human gut; feature: human-associated habitat; material: faeces | place: China | collected 2012
TTTGTCCACATAAAATAATCCAAATCCAGAAATCCCGCAAGGGTGTTCCACTTTTTCTGGCGAAAAAGCAAGCCCTTGCAGAATCCCTGAATTTAGATTGCGTAATCACCAAGAGGAAAAGGGAAAGGTGTTTACCGATAGTTAACACATACAAAATTTACTTTTCCGGAAATTGGAGGTTATGAAATGAAAAAACTTACAAACTATCAGAGGGTTGCTCAGTATCTTGTAAAAGTGTTTAAGTTCATTAATGAGGAATATTTCAACTCAGAGTTAAAAACGCCTACAATCACGATTCAGAGCGTTGTAGGGGCATATGGACATGTGACAACACAGAAAGTTTGGCATAATGATGACGATGCTATGTTTGAATTGAACTTGTCAGCAGACTACCTAAATCGACCGATCGAGAATGTTGTAGCAACATTAATACATGAAGGCTGTCATTTATATGCTTTGCAGTATGGAATAAAAGATACTTCTAATCACGGTGTATATCACAATAAACGATTTAAGGAGTTAGCGGAAAAGAGAGGACTATACATAACAAAACATGAAAGATATGGTTGGACAATTACTGAGCCGACTGAGGAAACAATAAACTTCTGCATTAAATATGGCTTGAGTGAAATAGAACTTTACAGACAATCTCAAATAGATGTCAGAGGTGTGTCAGGAATTGGAAAAGGTAGCGGAGATTCCAGTAAACCACCAAAAAGACCTAAGAAACCGACAAGCACACGAAAGTATATTTGTCCGAAGTGTGGGAATAGTTTCAGAGCTACAAAAAACATCAATGTAATGTGTTTAGACTGTAACCGGAAATTTGTTATCTGTGAGGGATAATTTTTAAAAGTGTATTTTTAAATTAACAAAAACTGTCTATATAGTTTAAAATATATTGAAGCGTATAGACAGTTTTGATATACTAAAGTAAAAACAAAAGGAGAGAGTTACATGAGATTAGTTTATTTGATTATTGGTTTTTGCTACTTGTATATGCAAGTATTGGAAGTATTCACAGTTCAACAGCAAGAGTTATGAGGCACAGATTAAAAAAATAATTGCAAGAGTGGTTGGCATAATATTACTACTTATAGGAATAGTTAGTTTTTAAATTTATATGCATGGTAATAAAAAACGTGCACTTTTATGTACACGTTGAGGAGAATTGTATTTAGTTGTATGTTTTTAAAGCTGTTTTTAGAGCTTTAGTTGTTTCAAGGATTATTTTTAATTCAGTTGTGTCACAGGATTCAAGAATATTAATTAATTCATTTCTTAAAGCTGTTGTATTAACTTCTGGAGCATCATGTAATAATTCGTCTGTTTGAATTTTTAATACTTCGGAAATCTTAACAAAAACAGAAAGACTTAATTTTGTTGATCCGGTTTCGATATGACTAAGATGTATGGTAGATATTCCTAATTGTTCAGCCAATTCATTTTGTGTTAAGCCACGTGCTTTTCGAAATCGGCGTATTCGTTCTCCTATTTCATAGTAATTCATGCATTACACCTACCTAAATAATTTATATGTACTTGAATTGTATAGGCTAAAAAGATAGTTTTGAATAAACTAAAAAGACATTTTTGTGTCTAAGAAAGGATATGTATATGAAGAAGAAAATTTTATCAATATTATTGTGTGCAGTATTTACGACATCACTTATAATGGGGTGTGCAAAAAATGGAGGAAATTCTTCAAGTTCAGCATCAGAAGAAATAGAAGCAGAAGGAGGGGGATCGATTAATAAAAATGCAACATGCATAACACCGCTTAATATTATAAAAAGTAAGGAACCTTCTATATGGTTTTATAGTAGAGATGCGGAAAGGATTACAAAAGATACATTTCCTTTTGGGGTTTATATTTTCCAAAATGGATATTTAACAAAGTATTGGTATGAGCCTCTTGAAGTTAAGGGTTCGGAAGAAACTGTATGGAAAAAGTGCGCAAATGAAGTCAATTGGCCAACTTATGGAGAATTGTCAAAAATGAGTACAAAAGAAATGATTAAACATTATGAAAGCATGGACTGTTACGAAGAAAATACTGGCGGAGATCAAGGAAAGAAAATTTCCAAAGGTAAAGAAAAACAGAAATATTCTGTTTATGGAATTAGTGATGGTGCAGGTAATGAATTGCAATATGAAATATTAGGGTACAAAGGAGAACCACCTAAAATAGAAGGTTTTGAATTTCCGAATCCGTATTACCAAGGTATTTTTTTAAGGGCAAGTTCAGAACAAGTTTTCCCGATTTATGATGCAACATTTGTAGGATTTAGAGTTTATGATCAAGATGCAAGAGATCAAAATTATGAAGGGGACTATTTTTTGACTAAAGAATCAGATGTAAATGTATTTACAGCAATGGACGAATTAGGTGTGAAAGGTATGGAAGTTGATCCAGAGGATTATGAGTTCCCTTATAGTAACTATGTGGGAAAAGGTCAGTAAAAAGTTTATGTAAAAAGCTCTGACGAGAAGTTTTGTTATAAAACTTCTCGTTTTATGTAGTTGTCGTAATGATAAACTCATGTTAAAAGAGCACTTTCAAGTATTGGACTTACACATATGGGTTGCATTTCCATATTTCGGAATATCCTTTTGTAACCGTGTATTGAAGATAACGGTGTCTGATTTCAGGATTTTTAACTTCTTGTTCTATACGTCCGTTTATGTAGTAAATACAGTCAGCCAAGAAATCTATTTGCTTTATTTCAACCAAGTTAGGCAGTCTATAGAAAACAGAGATATAATTTTGCTCTTTGTTTCTTTCAAAAGATACAAGAATAGCGTCTTCATTTACAATCCATAATAATCGAGAAATTTCCTCATCAGGTAGTTTTTCAGCTAATGATTTGTATTCCATAATGGTTCTCCTTTAAGTAAATGCTGTGAATTTATTTTTAAAAGTGCACTTTTAAAAGTAGTTCATTGTTTTAAATTGCTATGATAAGTCTATCCAGTTTGGAAATGTAGATAATAGTAAAAGCTGTGTTATCGTCAGTCCAGTCTTGATTATCCAAATATATGTGAAGCACATATTTATCTGAATGAGGATAAGATAGCTTAATTTGGGGAAGTTTGTTGTCCTGTGCACGTTTTAAAATCTTTCTTGCATAAGCAGTTTCATTCCAGATATACAGGCGGTTTGCAATTATATTTAATTCCAGTTCTTTTTGATTACTGGAACTCCGATTGATGCTGTTGCAGACTGTTATCTCACGTCCAAATTGTAAGTATAACAAAAATATCAAAAATAATAAAAGCAAAAGTATCCAAAAGAATTTTTTATTCATGTGTATCCCCTTTTTGTGAATAATATAGCCCAATTATGGCTAATACTATTATAGCCCGAATATTGATAACATGCAATTATCGGAGGAGATACTTAGCATGATTTCATATGAGCCATTTTGGAATACTTTACGAGAAAAGAATATTAGTCAGTATCAGTTGATAAAACAATATGGTATATCTTCAGGACAGTTGTCTAGGATACGTGCCAATCAATACATTTCAACGCATACGGTTGACGTATTGTGCTCCATATTGGAATGTAATGTTGAAGATATAATGGTATACAAGCCATAGAAGCAGGAGAGTAAAAAGATACCCTCCTGTTTTTATTTTATTCAAAGTAAAAATTCTTTTTCATCAGCTCGTAACCAGTTGGGTGAATCAATATGACTTCATTGCCAAGATTCGCAAGCTTTTCCGGTTCGATGATATATTCCAAATTCTCAGAATGTGTTATAGATGTATCAAATCGGGTTCGTGTTGTACTTATATGGTCGACTTTCTTCTTTCCAATCATTCTTGCAAAATAGTCTTGAGTATCTGGATCGCGTGCAGACAAGATTTCAATAAACTTGAAATTATCAATCATGGCTGTTCGTTGATCTTTTCCGTATAGCAAATCTATATCTGCAATGGACTGTGTTAATACCATGACGCGAATATGGCGTTTGCGGTATTTTCTTAAGGCAGTCGTAATATCAATTCCGCCAAGGGAGGAAAATTCATCAAGTGAGAATAAAATCGGATTGTGCTTGTCTAAAGAACGTCCGGAAAAGCAATTCAAACATTGTGCTGTCAAAATTCTCAGTAATGGTTCGTACAATTCCAGTTTTTGGTCTTTTATGATAACAAAAACATTATGTTGTTCAATTTTTTGAGGGGCAAAATAGTTTTCCTTTGCTACCGGTCGCCGGACAGAATTATATACATTGTGATTGGTTGTAAAAAGTTTGATTGCCATATCACAAGCCTGTTTAGCACCGGCGGTATTCTGTGGTGATGCTCCTAAAAAAGAGTTGATAAAATTTATTGCAGACTGATTTTCTGTTGCATCAATAGCGTTAAATAAGTTCTGGTAACTATTTTCGATGATTTTTTTACAAATGTCGCAGAAGTCCATATGCTTATGATAAAAGGCTATTAACGATGCAGTTAAGATTTTGCGCCCCTCTAGGGTGTAGTAGCGTGTTACTTCGTCAGCTTTTGGAGCTAAGGGCATTAAAAGTATAGCAAGCTCTTCTAAGGCTTCATTTTTGCTGGTAGGAGAATCTATTTCGTCTATCGGGGCAAATATGTCATAAGGTATTGTATTTTCATATTCTGGCTCGAATACGAGCTTGTTCGGCATATTCACATTTTTACATATATCGCCACTAATATCTATTGTGAAAGATGTGCCATGCCATGAATTTAAGGTTGGTATGAGAAGTGCAGAAGTTTTCCCCAACCCGCTTCCGCCAACAACCAGAACGTGTCCTTCTTCGTTTTCAGGGCTATATATCTTAAACTTATTTTTAATTCCAAATATAATACCACGTGCATCACTTCCGTAGTGTAAAAAAGGAGTTGCTTTAAACATTTTTTTTTTGGCATACATAAACCGGAAAAGGAATAATGCGAGGGCTACGATTACAATTATAGCAAAAAGCTTGTATGCTAAGTGTGTCCATTGTACTAATAAATCATTTAAAGACATTTTTCGTCATCCTCCTTTACCACCGTTTGGCAGAATATTCATGTTGATAGTTGCGGTCTCTGTATTTCATTTCCTTAACAGATAAAGCACGTCCAGTAGAATCACGTTGGGTCTTGCCGTTAAGGACATCAGCGCGTACATCATGCTCAGTGAGCCAGTTGTTTAAATCCTGATGAAGTGTTTTCACGTCATTTCGATCAATACAATATTTAGCACCAAATTTTTTCCCATAAATAGGGTCGGTAATGACTGGTAAAAATGCAAAATGCATATGTTCACTTTGACTGGATTCGTCAGTGTGGACATAACAAGAAATGCATACATTTTCACCAAGTCCAGATTTTGTTCCGTAACGATCTATGAGAAAATTATAGGATTCTTGCAAAAATTTTTGATGAAATTCCGGTGCAAGAGTTGTCGGTACATTTACGATACATGTAGCCATGACAACCAGATCTTTTCTATTGGCATGGTGAATATTTGTAAGTGCCTGATTGATATAAGCTGTCTGACTCATGCCGTGATCTGGGGCTAAGTTGTAGTTGTTTTTTGTTCGGGTTAAATCTATGTCTGGATTAGAGTAATTCGAAGCCGACCGCTCGTAATGGGCACAGAGATGCCCAACCTCGCTACGTTTGTATTTTTGTATGTTTGCCATTGTTGGATTCCTCCTTAGTTCTGTGTTTTGTTTTAGGTCGTGTAGCATGTTATACTTCCTAAAGGAAGTAGCACTCCCTATGGTCGTTTAACATGCCACCGTAGCCCGTGGACGGCATACCAATCATAGCGCGCTATTGATTGGTAGCAGGGGTCTGACGCGACCCCTACGCACCGCCATTATCTGCTGTGCAGATAATGGTGTGTGCTACCCCTGGTTGTCGGAAAGATGCTCTGTTAAATCTGTCAGTGTCGCCTTACCGGAAATGATTTTTTTCATGATTACAACACACCTTGTTGTATTTGGTAATGGAAGATGTGGGCTAATGAGTGTCAAAAACGAGTAAATATACTCATGCTCTATGTGCATGTAGTTGATGTTTAGCCAAAGAAAAAGGTTTTCCCATGAACATGTCCCTTTGGAAATTTGGTATAAAAGATCTGATCCTTTTTTTATATTTTCATCGAGGAATAGACGAAAGCTCAAAGGATATGGTGTTTTTTTTCTCAATAGAAAGAGTTGCTCCAATAGTTCTGCAAAAAATTGGGATACCATGCATCGAGATTGGGTGTCAAGATTCTCGAGTGTATTTGAAGCGTGTAATTGTGCGAAAAGCATCATATATACATCTTTTGTTTCATATTTAGCTTCACCTAAACATGGGGATTTGCAAAAAAAATCATGCCATAACTGTTGAATGTCAGTCATTATCGACACCTCCCTTCTGCCATGTCTGATTGTGCTTTTTGGATAAAATAGCAAGCGCAAGTAGTTGGTGCATTGAACAAAGCAGTAAATATATATTGGTGCATATTTTTTATTAAAGTAGTTGTTGATTGAATTTGATTAACAACATAATATATATGATCCGATGTTAATGCTTGAAAACGTTTTTTTACTAATATTGAAGAGACATCTGATTGATTCAAATGGTATTTTGAGCGATTTGATAAGTAGGTTTCAACAAGTATATTTACTATTTCATCACACATTTTTTTCGATGAAGGGTTAAATTTGATAATATCATCATAACTAATCTGGTCTTTAACCTTGTTAGTAATTTCTTCAAGCTTTCCGCTTGATAGATATGATTGAATGTTTAATAAATCATTATTTAATTCATTAGTATTTAATTGCATAGGTTTCTCCGCAAGAGGTTCTTCCAATTTTGGTTTATCCACTTCCGGAAAATTCGTCATAGGTTTTTGGTAGGTACTGAAATCCACTTTCGGAAAATCCGTCATAGGCTTTTGACGGGTACTGGAATCCACTTTCGGAAAATCCGACATAGGGTTATTTGAGACTATTTGGATAGGAACTTCTCGGATTATGTATTCGATATCTTTAAGCATGCCCTTTTCATCACGGATACGGGTACGTGTCACATATCCGTATTGTTCTAGTTCTTTTAATGCGGAAGTAATTGAATCTTTTCCATCTTTACATAAAGTAGCCAATCCAGCGACTGTGTAATCCCAACTGTCGGGCAACGAAAGCATTTGTGTTAGCAACCCCTTTGCCTTTAGTGAGATGTTTTTTTCTAAAAAAATGTTATTTTTAATTATTGTAAAATTGGTGTCCTTTTGAACTCGTATAATAGCCATAAGTGTCCTCCTGCTAGTTTATCTACTTATTTAAAAGGCTTGGCCGTTAAAAATAGGTACGGTTAGTTGCCTTTCTGTTTGTATTTTAGTTTTGTGTTTTATTAGTTGCGCAATCGACAACTACCATGGGGGAATGATGATACCCAGAGAATCCTGGACATTTTAAAGGAACATAATGTACATGTCACATTTTTTATGACTGGCGGGTGGGTCGAAAGTTATCCTGACGATGTGAAAGCAATCTATGAGGCAGGCCATGACCTTGGAAATCACAGTCAGAATCATAAGAATATGTCTCAGCTTTCCGATGAGGAGAAGACGCAAGAGTTAATGAGTGTTCATGAAAAAGTGAAGGAGTTGACAGGAGTCAAGATGCAGTTGTTTCGCCCGCCATATGGAGATTATGATGACGCTGTTGTTTTAAATGCCAGGGAAAATGGATATTATCCGATTCAGTGGGACGTGGATAGTCTGGATTGGAAAGACTACGGGACAGACAGTATTTTGAATACGGTGCTGAATCATAAGGCACTTGGAAATGGTTCGATTATCTTGTGCCACAATGGGGCGAAATATACGGCAGATGCTCTGGATGCATTGTTGGACGGATTGAAAGAAAAAGGTTATCAGGTAGTGCCGATATCGCAACTGATTTATAAAGAAAATTACCATATGGACGTGACGGGAAGACAAATTCCAGACGCGAAGTAGCCCCCCCGGAAAAGCCCGTAAAATGGGCGAAAAATCAGAATATACACATCAATTAAAGAACATATATAGAATAGTTTAATATTTGCTGTTCCTTTTATTTAAATTCTTGATTGGACAATGGAAAAGTAATTGTGGTAACATTAAATGCGTACTTGTTAACGTTGATAATTATTGCTTAATAAAGCAGTGATACAACTGGGGAAAAAGAAAAGGAGAACTTAATGAAAAAGAAAATCGTAAGCGCACTTTTATGTGTCGCAATGATCGCAACTATGGTAACGGGTTGTGGTGGAAGCAAATCCAGTTCTACATCTGGAAATGCAGATTCTACAGCTAAGCAGTTTGAGATTAATGCAGCAATTGCAGCAAATCCACCTGCACTTGATCCACACACTGTAAATGCTAATGTTACAGGTGCAATTGGAATTCATATTTATGAAGCTCTGTTCCAGATGGATGAGAATTATGAACCACAGCCAGTACTTGCAGAGTCTTATGAGATGAGCGATGATGGAAAAGAGTACACAATCAAACTTCGTCAGGGAGTAAAATTCCACAACGGAGATGAGATGAAGGCAGATGATGTAGTAGCATCTATGAATCGTTGGATGGAGCTTTCACCAAAGGCTAAAACACTCATTGGGGGTTCAGTGTTTGAAAAAGTAGATGATTATACAGTGAAACTTACTGTAAATGAGCCATCTTCTGATATCATCATGGTTCTTGCAAGCCCGATTCAGTTTGCAGCAATCTATCCAAAGTCAGTTGTTGATTCAGCAAGTGATGAGGGTGTAAAGGAATATATTGGAACTGGTCCGTATAAAGTAGCAGAGTGGAAGCAGGATCAGTATGTAAAACTTGAAAAAAATGAGGATTATCAGCCGGCTGAAGGAAAATCCAGTGGTCTTGCAGGAGCAAAAAATGCACAGGCTGATACAATCACATTTAACATTGTAACAGATACAGCTACTCGTATTGCAGGTGTACAGAATGGTCAGTATGACATTGCTGAGGATATTCCGGCAGATCAGTACAAAGATCTTGCAACAGACAAGAATCTGACTATGGATGTTCGTAGTGGTGGTACATTGAACCTGTTCCTGAATACAACAGAGGGTGTTATGGCTGATGAAAAAGTACGTCAGGCAGCTCTTGCAGCACTCAACTGTGATGATATTCTGATGGCAAGTTATGGAGATGCTGATCTTTATAAGCTGAATGCAGGTTGGTGTAATCCAGATGATGCTCAGTGGGGAACAGAGGCAGGCTCTGAATATTACAATCAGAACGATGTAGAGAAAGCGAAAAAGCTTCTTTCTGAGTCAAGCTACAACAACGAAAAAATTGTATTAGTTACAACACCAGAATACAATGAGATGTACAACGCAACATTAGTTGTTCAGGAACAGTTAAAAGCAGCAGGATTCAATGCAGAAGTTGAAAGTTACGACTTCAGCACATTCATGGAGCACCGTGCAGATCCGAAACAGTTTAGTATGTATATTACAAGTAACAGCTACAACATGCTTCCAATTCAGTTATCAGTACTGGATAAAGGATGGGCAGGACTGGATCGTCCGGAAATATCAGACGGAATCAAAGCAATCCGTTCAGCATCTTCTAACGAGGAAGCAAAAGCTGCATGGGAAGACCTCCAGTCATTCATTTATGAATATGGTGCAGCAAGTGTTATCGGACATTTCACAAATATTACAGCTATGAACAGCAAAGTTGAGAATTATCAGTACCTGAGATTCCCAATTTACTGGAATATCACTTTTGCAGAGTAATAGATGGAAGAGTTTACTTACATCTAGGTGAGTCTTGAATAGTAAACACAGCGGCGGAATGCGAAAGCAACCGCCGCTTTTGCGAATTTTAGGAATATTTTCATTGAACTTGAAAATCATGGAGGAGGAAACTATATGTTATCTTATATTGGAAAACGTATTCTGTCATTGATTCCTGTACTCTTTGTTGTGTCATTTGTTGTTTTTCTGGTTGTATATATGATACCGGGAGGACCTGCGACAGCAATTTTAGGACTGGAAGCATCAGCAGATCAGATAAATGCTTTGAATGCGCAGCTTGGCTTTGACAGACCATTTTTTGTGCAGTATGGTGACTGGATTGTCAATGTATTTCAGGGGAACTGGGGGGATTCATTTTTTTTACATGAGTCTGTAACAGAAGCAATTGCTGAATATTTTGGACCAACAATCAGCCTTGCAATTCTTGCGCAGTTAATTGCATTAGTTCTTTCTGTACCACTTGGGATTCTTGCAGCATATAAGAGAGGAAGCGCGACTGATGTAGCAGCAGTATCTGTGTCATTGCTTGGTATTGCAATTCCAGGATTCCTTTTAAGTATGTTTTTAATGTTATTTTTTAGTGTGTATCATCACTGGTTCCCGGTAGCAGGGTATGCACCATTGGCAAATGGACTGTTGGAACATTGGAAATATCTGTTTGTTCCAGCACTCTCACTTGGAATTGTACAAGCTGCTTATATTACACGAATGACAAGATCATCACTTCTTGAGGTGTTATATAAAAATTATATTCGCACAGCAAGAGCAAAAGGATTAAAAGAAAAAAAAGTAGTTCTTCGCTATGCACTTAAAAATGCGGCGCCTGCAATTCTTACAGCAGTCGGACAGTCATTTGGAAGTCTGATTACAGGAACGATTGTAACGGAGACGTTGTTTAATATTCCGGGGCTTGGAATGTTGACAATGGGTTCTATTAATCGAAGAGATGTATATGTAATTCAGGGAGTTGTATTATTTGTAACATTATTGTATGTACTGGTAAATCTTGTGGTTGATATTTTATATGGATTTGTAGATCCAAGACTGCAGCCAGGCAGAAATAAATAACGGGAGGGCGGAAAATGGTATTAACAAGAAAAGGAATTTCTGCCTCCAGTGAGGCAATTATAAAAGAACAACGACAGATCACAAGAGAAAAATTACTCGCAAGTCCGGGACTGATTATCGGAACAATTGGATTTTTATTAATTCTGGTTACTGCAATATTAGTTCCGATTCTCAACACGCAGGATCCAAATGCAATGGTGGTCATGGATCGTCTGAAAGCACCAAGTGCTGCACATATTTTTGGAACAGATGAATTAGGAAGAGACTTATTTATCCGTGTAATGTACGGAGCAAGAGTTTCTCTTTGGGTTGGCGGTTGTGTCGCAATCTTTTCCTGTGTTTTGGGAACAATTATCGGACTTTATGCAAGTTATTTCAAAGTGCTTGATCAGATCCTTATGAGAATCTGTGATGGATTGATTGCAATTCCAGGAATCTTACTTGCGATTGCATTGATTGCGGCACTTGGAACATCAAGCTGGAATGTAGTTGTAGCACTTACAATTGTATATACTCCAAACGTAGCGCGTACAGTACGTGCCAGCGCTATGGTTATTCGTGAGCAGACTTATGTAGAAGCTGCAAAAGTACAGGGAAGCGGAAATTTCAGAATCTTATGGAAACTGATTCTTCCGGGCGTTATTTCACCGCTGACAGTTCAGGCTTCTTACATTTTTTCACAGGCAATTATTTCAGAAGCATCTCTTAGCTTCCTTGGAGCGGGTGTTCCGGCACCGGCAGCCAGTTGGGGAAATATGCTGGAAGCAAGTAAAGCAGTACTTTCAAAGGCACCTTGGACAATGATTGTACCAGGAGCAGCAGTTATTATATGTGTACTGAGTCTAAATCTTTTTGGAGATGGACTTCGTGACTTTATGGATCCGAGAACAAAAGGAGGCGTGAAAAAATAATGAATGATACAATATTAGAGATTAAAGATTTACACGTTCTGTTCCCGGTACATAAAAAGTGGCTTCCGGCAGTAGATGGCGTGAATTTGAAGATTGAAAAAGGTGAGATCACTGGCGTAGTTGGTGAATCTGGTTCCGGAAAAAGTGTTATGTCCCAGACAATTCTAAGACTTCGTGATCATGATACAAATGTCCGCTATGAAGGTGAAATTTTATTCGAAGGTGAAGATTTGTTAAAGCAGCCTTTAAATAAAATCCGTGATATCAGAGGAGACCGTATTTCGGTTATTTTTCAGGATCCATTGACTTCATTGAGTCCGGTTCATACTGTAGGCAGTCAGTTGAGTGAAGTACTGACTTTGCATAAAGGGTTAAATAAAGAACAGGCAAAAGAAAAAGCAATTGAAATGTTAAAATTGACAGGAATCCCAAATCCGGAGAACTGTTTTAAACAGTATCCATATGAACTTTCTGGTGGTATGCAGCAACGTGTTATGATTGCAATGGCATTATCCTGCGAGCCAAAGCTTTTGATTGCGGATGAGCCAACAACAGCACTTGATGTAACAATTCAGGAACAGATTCTGCAGCTGATCCGTGAATTGAACGAAAAGCTTGGGATGTCTGTATTGTTTATTACACATGACATGGGAGCAGTTGCAAATTTATGCCATAATGTAAAAGTTATGTATCTTGGTCAGGTGGTTGAAGAAGCATCTACAGAAGAATTGTTCCAGAATCCGCTGCATCCATATACACAGGGACTACTGTCATGTATTCCGCACCTTGGAGTGAAAAAAGGAGAACCGCTGCCAGTGATTGAAGGATCAGTGCCTCCGTTATCTAAAGTACCGGTAGGGTGTCATTTCTGTACCAGATGTAAGATGGCAGATCAGCACTGCATGGAACATGAGCCGCCAGCCTGCGAAGTTGCTCCGGGGCATGTAGTGAAATGTTGGAAATATGCCGAATCCGGAAAGCAGGAGGTGTAAAGATGAGTGAACATTTGCTTGAAGTAAAACATTTAAAAAAATCATATCCGGTGTATGATAATTCTGGAAAATTATTTGCAAAGAAGAAACATATGTGTGCGGTCGATGATATGTCTTTCTTTATTGAAAAAGGAGAAACTTACGGACTGGTAGGAGAATCTGGATGCGGAAAATCTACGACAGGAAGAACAATTGTTGGTCTGAATCATGCAGATAGTGGAGAGATTTTATACGATGGAAAGGACTTATGTAAATTAAGTGACAAAGAATTCCGCCCACTGCGTAAAGACATTCAGATGGTATTTCAGGATACTTTATCAGCGCTTAATCCAAGACAGAGAATCGGAGATAGTTTAAGTGAGACTCTAAAAATCCATGGAATGACAGATAATGAGAAGAGAAGAGAAGCCGTAGTTGAAATCCTGAAAAAGGTAGGACTTTCCGAAGAGCATTATTTCAGGTTTCCACATGAATTATCAGGCGGACAGGTTCAGAGACTTGGAATTGCCGGAGCTTTGATTATCCAGCCGAAGCTGATTGTCTGCGATGAGCCGGTATCTGCGCTGGATGTGTCTATTCAGGCTCAGATTTTGAACATGCTTGTGGAACTTCAAAAAGAATTGGGACTGAGTCTTTTGTTTATTTCTCATGATATCGGTGTAGTACGTTTTATTTCAGACAGAATCGGAGTTATGTATCTTGGAACTCTGATGGAAGAGACAGAGACAGAAGAACTTTTTGAGCATCCATTGCATCCATATACGGAAGCATTGTTTGAGGCGGTTCCTGATCCGTATATCAAACGTACGGAATTAAAAGGATTAAGTGGAGAACAGCCGGTTCGAACAGAAGATTTTAAAGGTTGTGCGTTCTATACAAGATGCCCATATGCAACAGATCGTTGTAAGGCAGAAAGACCGGAACTTAGAGAAGTGAAACCGGGACATAAAGTAGCCTGTCACAGATATGATAATGACTAGTATAAACCTTTTAAATTAGCATAATAAATCAGAAAAAGCGTCACTTATATTTTGTATGAGCGGCGCTTTTTTTGATATGGTGTTGCTGAAAGTATTTAGTCGTAATTATCTTTTGGGCAGATTATTTTGAAAATGTAGAATAGATTTTTACCAGTTCTATGACCATGTCTACAACTTTATCCATGCTTTGGGCAGAAATGTGTTCATAAGGACCGTGATAAGCGTGTGCCCCAGTTCCGATATCAGGGCATGGAAGTCCGCGAAAACTAAGATGACAACCATCAGTCCCGCCACGGATTGGAGAAACATTAGGAATTAGTCCAACTCTTTCACACGCAGATTTTGCATTTTCAATTAAGTGGATATTTTGTTCAATGATATCTTTCATATTATAATACTGGTCGATTATACAAAGTTCTACGGTTCCTGCGCCCCATTTTGCATTTAATTGTTCAGCAATGGAAAGAAGGTGATTTTTGCGATTTTGAAACTCAGTGTTGTCATGATCCCGAATAATATAATCCATATGAGCAGAACCACAGTCTCCAGTTATATGAACTAAATGATAGAAGCCTTCATAACCTGCAGTATCACGTGGTGTTTCGTGCTTGGGAAGTTGGTTATTAATTTCCATAGCGAGCAGGCAGGCATTGATCATAGTATCTTTAGCAGAACCAGGGTGGACGCTCACGCCATGAATGTCAAAAGAGGCGCTGGCAGCATTAAAGTTTTCATATTGTAAGTTCCCCTCCGTAGAGCCGTCAAGTGTATATGCAAAATCGGCATCGAACAAATCTATATCAAAAAGGGAGATACCGGTTCCAATCTCTTCATCAGGCGTAAAAGCAATACAAATCGGGCCGTGAGGTATCTGCTGGGACTGCAAGCGTTCAACCAGTGTCATAATCTCAGCAATTCCGGCTTTATCGTCAGCTCCCAGAATGGTTGTGCCGTCGGTCGTGATCAGTGTGTGGCCGGTTAGAGCTTTGAGATGTTCAAACATATCAGGACTAAGAATAAGACCACTGCTTCCAAGGGGCAGATCTTTGCCATTATAATTTTCAGTTATGACTGGCTGAATTGCATGTTCGCAATAATCAGATACAGTATCTATATGAGCAATAAAACCAAGTGCAGGAGCATTTTCATATCCTTTTGTGGCTGGAAGTTTTCCATAGAGAAAACAATGTTCGGTGAGGTGAATGTCAGAAACACCGAGGCTCTGCATTTCGTCTTTCAAAAGATTAGCCAGGTCAAATTGACATTTTGAAGAAGGTGTTGTGTTACTGGTTTCATCGCATGGCGTGTTGATTGCGACATATTTTAATAAACGTTCATAAGCTTTCATAAGAATCTCCTTGTGTGTGATTTATATCATATATATCGTAGCATATTTGAAAATAATATGTGAGGTTAATAATGAAAAACTATAAAAGAGATAGAACTTGTAATAAAAATGTAATAATAGTTAGAAATATAATTTTTCAAAAACCTATTGACCTTTCCCTGAATATAGAGTAATATTTATGTAACGCAAAAACAGATTGCGCTCTATAATTTAAATTCTGTGAAGAGAAAGAGTAGAGATAAGAGATTTCCCTACAGAGAGCTGTCGGTGCTGAAAGACAGTGGGAGGCTTATTTTGAAAATCATCTCTGAGAAGGAAAGCTGAAAGAATCACATCAGGTAAGTTTTCACGGGGATTTCCCGTTATAGAAATCACGTATGATTGTACGTAGTGAATATCACTTGTTTTAGAAGAACAGGGTGGTTGCGGAACTGATAATATGTCCGTCCCTATTTCAGGGGCGGACTTTTTGTATATATGATGCCAGTGACACAAGCTTTGCACTAATAGAAGCATAGATGTAGAAGAGTTAAAGCGTGGAGTAATCTGTAGGCATCATACTTATACACAACAAGAGAAAGGAGAAGATGCATGAGTAATCACACAGAGATCAGATGGCATGGCCGTGGCGGTCAGGGTGCCAAGACAGCAGCATTACTGTTAGCTGATGTTGCATTTAAGACAGGAAAATACGTACAGGGATTTCCGGAGTATGGTCCGGAGCGTATGGGTGCGCCGATCACAGCGTACAACAGAATCAGCGATGAGGTAATCCGTGTACATTCTAACATTTATGATCCAGAGTTCGTTGTTGTTGTAGACGAGTCACTTCTTGAGACTGTAGATGTAACAGCAGGACTGAAAAAAGAGGGGGCGATCCTTGTAAATACAGCCCGCCCGAAAGAAGAGATTATTCCACATCTGAAAGGATACGAAGGAAAACTTTATACAATTGATGCACATAAAGTATCTATGGAAGCTATGGGAAGATATTTCCCGAATACACCGCTTCTTGCAGCAATCGTAAAAGTTGCAAATATCATGGACGAAGAGACATTTTTAAGAGAGATGCAGGCTTCTTTCAAACATAAATTCGCCAGCAAGCCAGAGGTTATCGACGGTAACATGAAGGCTCTTGAGATGGCACTGAAGGAGGTAAAATAATGGCTACAGATATCAGCAAATTAGGAGTTAAGACAAAATGGCAGGATCTGACTGAAGGAATGATCGTTGCCGGAGCAGGGACTTCAAAGGATTTCCACACCGGTGAGTGGACAAGTGTAAAGCCGGAATTTATTGAAGACAAATGTAAACAGTGCCTGTTATGTGTACCTGTCTGTCCGGACAGTTGTATCCCGGTTAAGGATATGAAAAGAGGCGCATTTGATTATGACCATTGCAAAGGATGCGGTATTTGTGTAAAAGCATGTCCGTTCGGTGCAATTACGATGGAAGGAGTGAAATAAGATGGCAGGAAAAAGAGATCGTTTATCAGGAAATGAAGCAATAGCAATCGCTTTAAGACAGATTAATCCGGACGTATTTCCGGCATTCCCAATTACACCATCTACGGAGATTCCACAGTATTTCGCTTCATTTGTAGCAAATGGACAGGTGGATACAGAATTTATCCCAGTCGAGAGTGAGCATAGTTCTATGTCAGCAGCAATCGGAGCATCCGCTGCAGGAGCACGGAGCCTTACAGCAACTTCTTCTTGTGGACTTGCTTATATGTGGGAGGAACTTTACATTGCAGCTTCTAACAGACTTCCGCTTGCACTTGCACTTGTAAACCGAGCACTGTCCGGTCCGATCAATATCAACTGCGATCATTCTGACAGTATGGGAGCAAGAGATGCAGGCTGGATCCAGATTTACGCAGAGAATAATCAGGAAGCTTATGACAACATGGTTCAGGCTTTCCGCATTTCCGAGCATAAAGATGTACGCCTTCCAATCATGATCTGTCAGGATGGATTTATCACAAGCCACGCCGTAGAGAACATTGAACTTCTGGAAGATGCAGACGTCAAGAATTTTGTTGGTGAGTATGAGCCGGAAGATTATCTTCTGAATCCAGAGTGCCCGATGGCAGTCGGCCCTTACTCTATTACAGATTATTATATGGAAGCAAAGCGCAACCAGGCAGAAGGAACAAGAAATGTTAGCCGTGTCGTAAAAGAAGTGGCTGAGGATTTTGAGAAGCTTTCCGGCAGAAAATACGGACTTTTCGAGGAGTATCGTATGGAAGATGCTGAACGTGCAGTTGTTATCATTGGTTCCGCAGCAGGAACAACAAAAGATGCAGTAGACAGACTTCGCGAGCAGGGAGAGAAAGTCGGACTGATTAAGATTCGTCTGTTCCGTCCATTCCCGGCAGATGAGATTGCTGAGGCTCTGAAAAATGTTAAGGCAATTGCGATCATGGATCGTGCAGAAAGTTATACAAATCACGGTGGCCCACTTGGAGCAGATGTGATGTCTGCATTATTCCGTGCAAGAAGTCAGGCACTCGCAATTAACTATGTATATGGACTTGGTGGACGTGATGTGCGTGTCGAAGATATGGAAAATGTATACGAAACACTGAAACAGGTCATTGCAGATGGTGATGCCGGAGAAATGTATCGTTACATGGGAATCAGAGAATAAGGAGGCGCGAAGAAGATGAGTTATAATTTTAAAGAGACAATGAACAAACCAGAGCGTCTTGCTCCTGGACACAGAATGTGCGCCGGATGCGGCGGAACAATCGCAGTAAGAAATGTCCTTCGTGGTCTTCATGAAGGAGACAAAGCAGTCATCGGAAATGCAACAGGATGTCTGGAAGTTTCTACATTTACATATCCATACACAGCATGGGAAGACAGCTACATTCACAATGCATTTGAAAATGCAGGGGCAACACTCAGCGGTGTTGAAGGCGCTTACAAAGCGTTAAAGAGAAAAGGGAAATTACAGGATACAAACTATAAATTCATTACATTTGGCGGAGACGGCGGTACATACGATATCGGACTGCAGTCATTATCCGGGGCAATGGAGCGTAATCAGGATCTTGTATATGTGTGCTACGATAACGGAGCTTATATGAACACAGGTATCCAGCGTTCTTCTGCAACACCAATGTATGCAGATACAACAACAACACCAGTTGGAAGCGAGAGCAATGGTAAACCGCAGAACAGAAAAGATCTGGCATCTGTAATTGCGGCACACGATATTCCGTACGTTGCACAGACTACATTTGTACAGAACTTCAAAGATCTGCACATCAAATCCGAAAAAGCTATCTATACACCGGGTGCAGCATTCCTGAATATTATGGCACCATGCCCGCGTGGATGGAGATACAACACACCAGACATTATGGAAATCTGTAAACTTGGTGTAGAGACATGCTATTGGCCACTGTTCGAGGTCGTAGAAGGAAAATGGATCCTGAACTATGAGCCAAAGAAGAAACTTCCAATCGAGGACTTCTTAAGACCACAGGGAAGATTCAAACATTTATTCAAGAAAGGTAACGAAGACCTTCTTGAGGCATTCCAGAAGGAAGTAGACAGAAGATGGGAAGACCTTCTGTTCAGATGTTCAAGATAAGAGACAGATTTATTTTGAATCTGTAAATAGTAAGAAATGAAAGATTCGGGTTAAGCTTGTAGAGATGCACAGAAGAATATGCTATGCATTGCATGATGAGCATCTCACAGCAAGAATATAGTAGGATTTATGAATTAGGGAAATGAGGTAAAGGCATGGGACTTGCAATACCAATCGAGACAAGTGCAAGGCACATTCATCTGTGCCGGGAAGATTTTGAAATATTATTCGGAGAAGGAAAAGAGCTGACATTTAAGTCAGAGCTCAGCCAGCCGGGACAGTTTGCCTGTGAAGAGCGCCTGGAGGTCCGCGGACCAAAAGGAGCATTCGAGAGGGTTGCAGTTCTTGGACCTTTCCGTGGAGAGACTCAGGTGGAAATCTCTATGACAGATTCCAGAAAACTGGGAATTCCAGGAATGATACGTCAGTCCGGAGACACTGCAGGGACACCTGGATGTACACTGGTGGGACCGTGTGGAAGCGTGGAATTAGACCACGGTGTGATTGTGGCAAAACGCCATATACACATGACACCGGTACAGGCATATCAGTTAAATGTAAAAGATAACGACTCTGTATTTGTCATTACACAGAGCTTTGAACGGGCACTGATATTCGCAGATGTCATCGTTCGCGTCAGTCCGCAGTTCGCACTTGCAATGCACGTAGATACAGACGAGGCAAATGCATTCGCAGGAACCGAGAACCCGACAGGAACACTGCTCAAGCTCTTCGGAGGAAAATCCGAAGAACTACAAAGATGGGCAGATGAGATTCAGAGTGGTATTCATCGGATATAAAATTATATAATACAGGCACAAGAATAGTCCTATAAGGCACGCTCGCGCTACCTTCCGCTGGTAGCGGTACGTAAGCGACCTCAATACAGTCGCTAAGTACCGACCGCTCCAGAGTACCTTTACGGACTATTCTTGTGCCTTATTTTATACTTTTAAGTCCTGGATTCGGGCAAGGAGGCACGCTCGCAACATTTTTGGAAATTAGCAATATGATATACTGTTGATAAATAAAAATGTGGGAAAATATAAAAACGGTTACTTACAAGGGAAGAAAAATATGGAAAAAACAAATGAAATCGTATTATTTGAAACGCAAGATAAAGACTATTGGTAAACATATTAATAATGTGTTGAAAGAAGAATTAGATAACCAAGTGGTTGTCGCAAAATTTACGACAGTTCAGAATGAAGGAACAACAATGCTGGTAAACAGCGAGTTTGTAGCACTTTTGAAGCAGGCTAATACTGACAGTTCCAAGAGGGCGGCGGTTATCGGTGTATCGGATGCACAGCTTCGCTTCGTAACTAAACAGTCAGTCTAGTAGAGGACTTTTTTGAAAATCAACACAGCTTTATCTGTTCACCAAAAGGACATAGTTTTAATCTGATAACCGTCTTTTTCCATTTCTTGTACTTTTTCATTTATTTTTTCTGTTACATTCTCAATAGTAATTTCTTCAATCAAAATAGTTTTATGCATTATTACATCTCCGCAACTTCAAATTTTGTTATTTAGATTTATCCTTGAAAAAGCCAATTAAAATTAAAGCAATACCAAGAATTGCTACTGGAATATACATAACATTAGGTATATGATAAACAAATCTATCAATTCCAGACATAACGATATAAATAATAATTCCCATACTGATTAAAATATTCTTATCTTTCATAATGTTCCATCCAAACTGGAAGTTATTAGTTATTAGGAAGCACTTCTCCGTTTTCATCTAAAAGATAAATTGCATAAATTGTTCCTAGTTGTATTGGATAACTTTCCATTATCTCGCCATTAAATACAACACGAATGTTATCGTCAACATTCAATTCAGGTACTTCACTATTTGATACTACGTCTGTTGTAACGGAAAACTCTTCATCAACAGAAATCCCACTGTTAAATGTTTCTACACATCTAACCTTAATATATCCCTTATTCACTTCCAAAACTTGTGCATTGAAATATACTTGTCCTTTTATAGTTCCATTTTCACATCCAAATAAAGCTATTATACAACTAAAAACTACTAAAACAGATAGCCACCTTTTCATACTCAATCCCCTTGAATTTCAATAATGTTGTCTTATACAAACTGGAAGTTAGCGATTTCTTTTTCCGGTATTCTTTGTCCCACGGATTTCCTCATGATAGAAATAATCTACGATCACCGGATGCCCCTGC
>OGWX01000883.1_pt1 | contig 20885 bp, 20 predicted proteins | sample 1576151 | NCBI WGS metagenome assembly OGWX01 (sample SAMEA3541591, study PRJEB24748) | human gut metagenome | biome: human gut; feature: human-associated habitat; material: faeces | place: China | collected 2012
TTTTAATAATTTTACATAAAGAATAAGCGAATTCCAAACAAAAGCCTGAAATTCGCTTAAATCTAAATTATTTCACAAGAATACTTGCATTATTTTCAAGTTTTTCCAAAGTATCTATTGAACATTTCTTGATTATTTCCTTAACACCCGATTCAAAATCAGGCTTGCGAGATGAAAGATTATGGCAATCCGAGCCGATAAGATGAATCCTGCCTGTTTGAAGAAGCTTAAAAAGCTTTTTCCTCAAATGCCTCGGCGAGTCAACAAACGAGCTTACATTAACCTGAGCAATACAGCCCATATCTATATATTCGTCAAGAAGGTCAAAATTTTCCATAAAAGCGGAATAACGCTCAATATGTGCCAAAACAGGTATAATGCCGTAATCGTAATTCAAATTGAGCAAACGTTCATATATATCTCGTGAAAAATCGCAGGAAAAAGGATGTTCAATAAGTGCATAATCGGTATTGCCAATCTTAATTTCGTCAAGATTTGAATTGCGCAAAAGATATTTTGTAATATAAACCTCCGCTGCAGGTATAAGCTTTGGGCTGTCGGGAGGAAGAGAAGCTTTTAAAAGTTCAAACGAGTCATCTCTTCTTTTAACAAAATCCTCATAGCTTATAGAGTCGGAATAATAATGCGGAGTTAAAACAATTGCACTTGCGCCCTGTTTTTTAAGCATACCAATCATTTTTAAACTGGTATCAACATCAGGCGAACCATCGTCAATCCCCGGCAAAATATGGCTGTGTACCTCAACAAGCTTGTCAATCATTTTATCACACCTTAACTTTAGTATCTCGGGTCGTAACGGCCGTATTCATAACCGCCGCCGTGATATTCGCCGTAGCCGTAATAGCCGTATCTTCTGCGAGGACCAAAGCCGCCGTAATTATAAGAATCATAAGAAGAGCCGTTACCCTTACCTGCCTTAGATTCAACAAAATTAACAACAAATCCCAAAATCTTTGCATCAATAAATTCAAGAGACGACAGTGCCTTTTGAAGTTCCGGATGAGTAGTTTGATTGTCTCTGACAACAAGAACAATACCGTCTGATTCACGGATAAGCGGCAATGCATCGGAAACTACGTTAAGCGGAGGGGTATCGATAATAATATAATCAAAATCTTTACTGATGCCGTTTAAGAAATCCCTCATAAAATCGGAGCCTAAAAGCTCTGCCGGATTCGGAGGGATAGTACCCGATGTAATGACTGAAAGATTTTCATATTTTGTCGGATGAATTATACCGAAAATATCCATTTTATGCCTTGCGGAAGCAACATCGCTTAAATAGTCAGTCAAACCCGGCGCACTCGAAACTGAAAAATACTGGTGAATTTTCGGTTTGCGCAAATCGCCGTCAATAAGAAGAACTCTTTGGTCTGCCTGAGAAATAGAAGCGGCAAGATTTACGGTGGTGGTAGTTTTGCCCTCATTAGGAAGAGAGGAGGAAACAACAATTATTTTACAGCCTTTTTTAACGACTGAAAACATAATATTGGCACGAATTGATTTATAAGCCTCTTCGATTCTGAACTTCAAATCACTTGAAATGTTAGCGTTATCAACAAGAACACGCTGTTGCGATGCAAACTTTTTCTTTTTATCCTTAGCCATTATTCATTCTCCTCCTTATCGTTTTTCTTTTTTGCTTTTTTACCGTCAATTTCAAATTCGGGTATAGTACCGAGTACCGGAATATTATACCTTGTGGTAAGTTCTTCGCTCGTTTTAACTCTTACGTCAAGAAGGTCACGGAATATAATGTATGCAACTGCAATAACACCGCCGGCGATAAAGCCGAGAATTGATTTTTTAACAGTTCCCATTCCGTTAGGTGTACTTGCCTCAATTGCGGCATCTTCAACAGAAGCATTTAAAAGTCCGTTGTTTTTATTTTTCATAACCTTAGGAACAGTAATTTCAAGCTGGCGTGCAATTTGGAAAGCAGTCGCCTTATCGTCAGTGGTAACCGTCATTGTCATAATGGCAGTATCCTCTTTTGTCTCGATTGAAATACATTTGCTGATATCTTTATATGTGTAATTCGAGTTGTATTTTTTATTAAGGTCGTTTGCCACTCTTTTTGCAAACTCACTTGTATTAAGCATTTCGGTATAGGTTTCCATCATTTGCATGGCATAGTTCATCTTGCTTGTGTTACTTGCCGCATTTCTTGCAAGAGTAGAGTCCGAAAGCTCCTGCTGGGTTTCAACTGCATAAACAAAAAATTTAACGCTTGAAGAATATGTTTTAGTTGCAAAATTAGCTGAATAAATGCCGATTAAAAGCGCACCGATTACGCAAAATATTGCAACCAGTTTTCATTTTTTCAGCACAAGCTTCATAATTTTTTGCAAATCAATCTCTGTGTTCATTAAGTTCTCCTCCGCTTAATAAATAATAAGTATCAATAACGTATAAATAATACATTGAATATGTCTTTTTGTCAACTGATTTATCGGAATAGTTCATTAAATTTGTTGTTTCTATTGACAAAGTTTGTTAAATGGTTGATAATAAAATGTGAATTATTTCTATATTGAGAAAGGAGTTTTCAATGACAGATAACAAAATAAAGATGCCTGTATGGGGTCCGTACTCCAAGAAATATATGGGCATATCAAAAATAATAAATGAGCTTGCCGACAAGGGCGCAAGGTATGATTTTTCCGTCCACCCTACCCTTTGGAACAGTTCAACACCCGTACCGAACGTTACAGTTCCGTCAAATTATCACTTATGGAACTGCAAAAACGATTACACTTTTTATTCATACAGATATGAGCTTATGTGGAAAGACGAAGTTTATGCCGATATTTCATTTTCAAAGGCTGACGATGATGCATACCTTATGAGATGTGAAATTTTCAATAACACCTCTCTTTCGCAAAACTGTATTTTAAATATATTTGCTTCTCTTGAATTTCCTCACCCAACCTATTGCGAGGTAAGCGTGCCGAACGGTGCAATTCTTAAAACAGCCAATGATTACGTTGACTATTCTTATGCTGTTGCAAGACCTTGGGACGAAGAAAATCCGGACGGAATGTTTAAGGGTATGTTTGCAGACAAGGAGTTTTACCTTGGCAAGGGACTTGGCGACAGATGCGAGAATTATCACGTTCACTTCTTAAATCTTAAGCCTTTCGGATTTGAAAGCGGCGACAAAGTATCATATAAATTTGATGACAACGATATTAAAAATCCTATTATCGCAGTCAGATATAAAACCGTTACAGACGGCGACGCAGAATTTGATATGAACGGAAAAACAGTCGTATTTGCACACAGCGATGAACTCAACATTGCATATATTCCTTATATGCCTGAGTTTACACTTGAAAGCCACGGCAAGGCAGGAATCGAGTTTGACTTTTTATGTGCCGTTGACGAAAGTGAAAAGGAAAATATCACGTGCAAAACAAAAGCGCAACCTTATATGCCGCAAATTGAAACAAAGGTACTTGAAAACGGTCATATCACAAAGCTTACTTATGACACTGTCGACAAGCCGTTTTACATCTTAACAAATAATAAAAACACACGTGAAAGACAGCTTGATTCAGGCTGTCTTGAAGATGCGCTTATTAACAGGCTTTCAAACGGCGACCACACTTATGACGATCTTAGAGAAACCTTCTCCGCTTCTTTCCAAAGAAAGCACAGCGACGACGGATTTTTCCACAATTCGCTTATTAAATCAATTTTTATTGAGCCGAACACCTCTCACGTTGAATATGTTATGATTTCTCAGAGCGAACCGAAACAGTTGAGCAACGAAGAATACGAGGCTATTTATCAAAATGCGAAGAAAGGTTCAAAACCTGCAAGCTTTAACAAAGCAGGTGAAAAATACACACTTTCAACAGAAATTCTTAAATCAACACTTTTAACAAACGTGGTATATCCTGTTTATCGCCACGGTGAGAATGTTATTCATCACACACCGGGCAAAAGATGGGACAGCTTTTACACATGGGACAGCGGTTTTATCGGAATGGGGCTTTTGGAATTTTCGCCTAAGCTTTGCCAATATGCGCTTGATATGTATTTATGTGACGATACAAACAAAGACTTTTGCTTTTTACTTCACGGCTCACTTGTTCCTACCCAATTTGTTGAATATCTTGAACTTTTAAAGCGTACAAACGATAAGGAAAGCCTTGCATTTTTATATGATAAAGCTAAGCTTTATTACGAATTTTTACGTGGCAGAAATCATGCGTCAACCGTTGCGAAATTCAATAACGGGCTTCTTACGACATACGATTATTGGTATTCCCACTGCGGAATGGACGACTATCCGGCTCAAGTTGAAATGATGGCAAGAAAATCGCAGAAATATACCTGTCCTTGTCTTTCAACAGCACAAATTATCCGTGCCGGCAAGATTATGAAAATGGTTGCCGACTCTCTCGGAAGATATGACGATATCAAGATTTATGATGAAGATATCGAATATTCAACAAAAGCGCTCAACGACCTTGCTTGGGACGAAGAAAGCGGCTATTTCGGCTATACGGAATATGACAAAAACGGAAATGTTACGGGCATTATGAGAACTGCCGACGGCGAAAACTTCAACAAGGGTATGGACGGTGTTTATCCTATCGTTGCAGGTGCAGTTGAGGGTGAGCGCAAGAAAAAGCTTCTTGAGCACATTAAAAATCCTAATGAAATGTGGTCTGCGGCAGGAATATCCGCAGTTGATATGAGCGCTTCCTATTACTTTGATGACGGTTATTGGAACGGCAACGTTTGGATGAGCCACCAGTGGTTTATTTGGAAAACAATGCTTGATAACGGCGAAGCCGATTTTGCTTATGACATTGCCAAGCTTGCTTTGGATATGTGGAAAGATGAAACAGACTTTACATATAACACTTATGAGTGCTTCGGCATTGCAACAAAACGTGGCGGCTGGTTCCACAATTTCGGCGGTCTTTCCGCTCCTATTTGCATTTGGGCGAATGCTTACTTCAAACCTCAAACCGTCACCACAGGCTTTGATGTTTGGACAGATTATCAAAAAACTACCGACAACAGCGCAAATATTAAATTCAAATATTTTGGCAATTGCGATAAATATACTATGATAATCACCCTTTCGGACAAGGTGAAATATGTTGCTTACCTTGACGGACAAAAGATTGATTTTAACGAAAGAAACAAAGGTTCACTCGAATTTACATTTGACAAAAATGTAAAAGGCGGTGTACTTGAAATTAAAGAAGAGCAGGAGTAAAAAATGGCTAACAAAATTTGGGGAAGTAATAATGAGCCGCTTAAAATTCAATTTATAACCGACACTCATTATTATTCAAGAAAAGGCGGCACCGAAGGCAAGGCTTACGATAAAGCCGAGTCAAAGTCGCAAAAAGTAATCAAAGACAGCGACCTCGTAATCAAAGCAGGCTTTGATATGCTTTGTGAGGACAAGTCGACAGATATCGTTGTTCTTGCAGGCGATACAACACGTGACGGCGAAATCGAATCTCATAAGGAATTTATCGAAATGCTCAGAGACCTTAAAAAAAGAGGCAAAAGAGTTTATGTTATCACGGCTACTCACGATTTTAGGGACAGAGGTGTTGCCGACGGATATGACGGCGACAAAAAAATTGAAGTTCCGGCAGTAGAAGACAGGCACGATTTGTGGGATATGTACTACGAATTCGGCCCTAACGAAGCTATTTCAACTCACCCTGAGTCAATGAGTTACGTTGTTCAGCTTGCACCGGGTTATCGTCTTTTTGCACTTAATGACGACACAAATTATAAGCCTGAGGGCGAAAGCGGTTCCGGCTTCTCCGACGATTGTATGAAATGGATTATGGAGCAGCTTGAGGACGCTAAGAAAAACGACCAATTTGTTATCGCAATGACTCACCACCCAATGATTGCACCGTCACCTTTTTATGCCATTATCGGTAAGGGTGATATGCAAAGAAATCACGAAACCACGAGAGAAATTTTTGCAGATGCAGGTCTTTCATGTATGCTTACCGGTCACACCCATATCCACGATATCAGCTACGTTGTAACAGACAAGGGCAACACATTTTACGATATTGCCTGCGGCGCAATGATAGGCTGCCCTCCTACTATGCGAAACGTTACAATCGACCCTAAAAACAAGAAGATTGACGTTGATACGATTATGATTAAGGACGTGCCGGGTCTTGACACAAACCAAAAGCCTTTTGACGAATATATGAAGGGATTTTTCTTCGGAATGATTGGCGAAATCGTTTGGGCAATGGGCAACGATATTGACAGACTTGCCGAAATGACAGATGCGTTTTCAATTCCGGGTGAAAAGGTAAAGAAGCTTGCTTGGCTCATTAAGCCTATCGGCAAATGGCTCAACAAGCTTACATTCAAAAAGGTTTGGCGACTTTGCAAAAAGGAAAGCGGACTTAAAAAGGCTGACATTGCAGATATTGCAGACAATAAGGTTGTTGATTTCATTCTTGAACTTGTTCAAAATCTTTATTGCGGCGACTCGCCTTACGGTCCTGACACAAGAGAATATAAGCTTACCTGCGGCCTTTTAAACGTAATTGATTCATTCCTTAATACAATTCATTTGAACATAGGCAAATTCCTTAAGGGTGCAACAAGTGTCAGAGGTCTTGTTGAGCCGCTTCTTTGGAATCCTGGATACTGCGACGCCGAGTCAACGCTTCCTCTTTATCCGCTTTATGATGACGAAAACCCTGCTCCTAAAGAGGTATTTAAGAAAAAAGAATTTAACGACCCTGTTAAAAAGAGCAAAAAAGGCCCACTCGTATTGTTAATTCTAATTCTTATTGTAATACTTCTTCTTGCAATTGTTGTGGGCATTGCGGCACTCATTGTTTGGGCAGTAATTGCGATTATTCACGCAATCGCAGGTTCGGCAATGCTTGGATTACTTTTTTCTTAAAAAACATATTGCAATAATGTTAAATTGTTGCTATAATGTTAAGGACTTATTAATTTTTTACATATTAAAGGAGTAAAATTATGGCAGAAGAAAAGAAAAAATTCAGCCTTGGCGGCATTGATAATGCAGCTGAGGAAAAGGGTTCATTTATGAAAACCTTGTGGCAGCTTGTTAAGTTTCTCGTTGTTTCAGGTCTTGTAACAATCATTCAGCTTGCACTTGCCGCATTGTTACCGCTCGTATGTGACCAAATTCACACTTTGCTTCCTGAATTTTTAAGAGGCATTTTCACACCGACAATGTTCACAACAGGTTCAAAGGAAGCAACAAAGTATGTTATTGACGGCGTTGTTACTTGGGGTTATGTGCTTCCATTCCTTCTTTCAAACCTCGTTGCTAACATCTACGGCTTCTATCAGAATAAAAAGACAACATTTAAATCTGATGCACCATGGTACAACTTTGTTATCTACATTGTATTACTTCTTGCACTCATCCTTTTCTCAACATGGATGCAGGGCGCAATCGTAGGTGCATTATTAAAGATTGAAGGTTCAAACTGGTTCTTGAATATAATTACTAATGAATCGGTTGCACGTCTTCTTGCATCTATGGCTGCCGGCTTTGTTCAGATGGTAGTTCTTTTCCCTATGGAAAAATTCGTTCTTATGAAAGAAAAGAAAGAAGACAAGGGCGAAGAGGCAAAGGCTTAATCGTAAAAAGATATGTATTATTGACCGCTGATTTTTCAGCGGTCTTTTTCGTTATCACAAACTAAATTTCGCTCGTTACAAATTATGCCCTGTTTGTCAATTTGACGACAGCGTATACTTGTGGTATAATATGTGTCGATTTTTAAAGGAGGCTGTCGAATGAAAAGAATTATCTCTTTTATTTTGGCATTTATTATATCAATAACCTGCATTTTTTCGGCAGGTATTTCTTATGCAGACAACCGCCCTCACATTGAGGACGCATTAAATAATCTTCAAACTCAAGCAGGATATATTCCTTTTCAAAACTCGTCTGTTCAATATAACTGCTTTGGATTTATAAGTGACGTTTGTGCACGTCTTTACTCAGTTACATATTATTATGAACAGCAATTAGGAAATTACCGTTTTAACCACACTTCAAATTATTTTACGGTATCGCAGGCAACATTCCCCGATTCAAGCTACGCTAAAGCTTTAAAAGAATGGCTTTGTGCAAACGCAGCGGTCGGCGATGTGCTTCAAATAGGTTGTGCAAACGATAATGACAGCAAAAAGCACACAGTTTTAATTCAGCATATTGATGATGAAAAAATTATGCTTTATCATTCAAATTATGCCACTTCCGGCATATCCTCGTCAGTTTGCAGAATTGACACTGTTTATTGGAAAAGCTTTATCGCAAATCCTACTTCCAACAAATCAAATTCCCTCAATTTACTTTTAGGCTCTAATTTCAGGCGCACCGGCGGTGTGGGAATGTCACTTAACAGATATTCATTTTTAGAGCAGTATTATCAACTTGACTCGCTTACAAAATACACATCTGAAATTACAAAGACAGAACGTGACAGTTCAACTTCCGTTAAAATTTATTTCAAGCAGATACCGGATGCTACTGCATACAGTGTTCAATACCGTGCAAGCGATTCAAACAAATGGATAACCGCAAGCAATAATGTAACCGCTTTAAACTACTCGGTTAAAAACCTTACAACAGGGGCTGTATATTGCTTTAGAGTAAGAGCTTTTGCAAACGGTAAATGGCAGGATTATTCAACAGAAGCGACTAAAACCGTTCAGCCGCCCAAGCCGGCAAAAATATCGGCGGCCGCAAACAATAATGCAATCACGCTTACCTGGGCGCAAAGAAAGGATATAAGCGGAGTAACAATTTACCGTTCAACAAGTAAAAGCGGAAATTACGAACAGCTTACAAACGTGCCGCAGGAAAGCGGAGCTACCTTTACAGACACGAATATTGCAAACAACCAAAAATATTATTATAAAATTCAGCGATATATTAACGTGAAAAGTGAAACATATCAAAGCGAGATTTCACCGAGTGCAAGTGCAGAATATGAGCTTGGAGAGGTAACAAATCTTAAGGTAAATAACGATACAAAATCGACTCTTAAAGTGTCTTGGTCAGGCGCTCAAAATGCACAATCTTACACAATAGGTTATGCAAAGGCAGGCACAAATAATTATAAATACATTGTAACAACCAATACAAACTATATTTTAAGAGGTTTAAAACTCGGCAGTAAATATGTAGTTGCCGTTTGTGCAAACAACAATATCGGCTCAACCGCTGCTGCCGTTTCAAGTCCGATTAAGGTTAAACTTAAAAAGACTAAGCTCAAAGTTTCTAAAAAAGGCAAAAGAGCAAAACTTTCTTGGAGCAAGGTGAATACAGCATCCGGCTATAAAATTTATCGTGCCACATCAAAAAACGGCAGGTATAAGCTTATTAAAACCGTTAAAGGAAACAAGACTTTAAAATATTACGACAAGAAAGTTTATAAAAAAACACGATATTATTACTATGTAAAAGCCTATGCAACAAAGAACAAAAAGCAATATTATAGTGATAATTCCGCCAAGAAAAGCGTTAAAATTTAGTAATCATTCACAATTTTACAAATATCGATAAAATTATTAATAAAATACTTGACAAGGTAAATTTTTTTGTATATAATCTTGTGCAGATATTTAATTAATAGTATCAAATACCCCCGAAGAGGTCGGAGGGAGGGAATAAAATGAGCCAAGTAAAAGTAAAAGAAAATGAGTCTCTTGACAGCGCACTCAGACGCTTTAAGCGCCAGACTTCTCGTGATGGTATCATCCAGGAAGTTCGCAAAAGAGAGCATTATGAAAAGCCTTCTGTTGCTCGTAAAAAGAAGAGCGAGGCTGCTCGTAAAAGAAAGTATAAATAATTATACATATATGGGAGCGGTAATATCGCTCCCATTATTTTTTATTTACATTAAATACGGTGAAAACTATGAAAAAAATACTTGTACTAAACGGTCCTAATCTTAATATGACCGGGATAAGAAAAAAGAATGTTTACGGCGGCGAAACCTTGAAGCAGATTAACGACGAATTAAAGCTTTACGGCAAGGCTAACGGCGCCAAGGTATCATTTTTTCAGTCAAATCATGAGGGTGACATTATTGATGTTATTCACGAAAGTAAGGATGAATTTGACGGCGTAGTCATCAATGCAGGCGCATATACCCACTATTCTTATGCAATAAGGGATGCTATTGAGGCAGTACAGGAATTTACTCCTTTTGTTGAGGTTCATATGTCCGACATTCACAAAAGAGAGGATTTTCGCAAGATTTCCGTTATAACCGACGTATGTGTTAAACAAATTTGCGGCTATGGCAAGGATAGTTACAAAATGGGTATTGATTTATTGATGGAAATATTATAAAATAAGACTATATTAATTTTTAAATTACATTTTACTCGGAGGTAAAAATATGATTTCAGCAGGCGATTTCAGAAACGGCGTTACATTTGAAGAGGACGGCAATGTGCTTCAGGTTATAGAATTCCAGCACGTTAAGCCGGGTAAGGGCGCTGCTTTCGTAAGAACAAAGACAAAGAACGTTATCACAGGCTCAGTTGTTGAAAAGAGTTACAACCCAACAGCTAAGTTCCCTACCGCTTACATCGAAAGAAAAGAAATGACTTACTCATACAATGACGAAGGTCTTTACTACTTTATGGATAACGATACATTTGAGATGGTTCCTGTTTCACAGGATGACCTTTCAGACAATTTTAAGTTTGTTAAGGAAAACGAGGTTTGCCGTATCCTTTCATACAAGGGCAAGGTATTCGGTGTTGAGCCACCTACATTCGTTACTCTTGAAGTTACCGAAACAGAGCCGGGACTTAAAGGCAACACAGCTACTAACACACTTAAACCTGCAAAGGTTGAAACAGGCGCAGAAATTCGTGTTCCTCTTTTCATTAACGAAGGCGATATGATTAGAATTGACACAAGAACCTGCGAATATATGGAAAGAGCATAAGCTCGCCACGTATAATACAGCAAATTTAAAAAAGAAATAATTTTTGCATAATTTATTTAGAGAGGATATAACACTATGGATACAACTGAAAGCTTAGGCTATCTTAAAGGTTTAATCGAAGGTCTTGACCTTGGCGACAACAAAAAGGAAACAAAGGTTTTCTCTGCAATCGTTGACGTTCTTTCAAATCTTGTTGAGGATATTGACGATATGACAGACGGCGTTGAAATGCTTGCAGACCAGGTTGACGCTGTTGACGAGGATTTAGCAGACCTTGAGGAATATGTATACGACGACGATTACGACGACGAGTGCGATTGCGACGATTGCTGCGACGACGATGAGGAAGAATTTGAGGTTGAATGTCCTCTTTGCAACACTCCTTTCACAGTAGACGCCGAAACAGCACTTAACGGTACTGTTCCTTGCCCAAATTGCGGCGAAATGCTTGAATTTGAGGTTGAAGAAGCAGACGACGAGGACGCTGAATAATTAATATTGAAAGGCTTTTACAATGAAAAAGTTTTTAGCAGTATTGCTTGCGGCAGTTACTGTTGCTTGTATGTTTGTTGCCTGCTCAAAGGCTGACGATAAAAACACTACGCAAAGCACAACAGCTTCTGTAGAAAATGCTACGGACAAGGCAAAGATTAAAGACTCCGACGCAATCAACTTTATTAAGACATCCTATACTAAAAAAGAGCTTGGGCTTGATAAAGTAAAAGAAAAATATGACTTTATGATTAGTCAAAACGGCGTTAAAATCGGCAAAAAGCAATATGTAAAAGTTGCCGCTAACATTATGAAGAAGAATGATACAACTTCAAAAGACGGCAAGCAAACATATTCCCTCACCCCTGTCGGTGAATATTATATCTCATTTGACGGCGATGAGGTGCTTATGAAAGACCTTAAAAGCGGCAAGTATAAAAAGCTTGAAAACCGCTATCAGGACTACAGTGCTAAAGGTCAAACAGCCCAAAGCACAACAAAATAATCATAAAACAGAATAAACATAAATAAAAAGCAAGGCGAAAATTCGTCTTGCTTTTTTGATTATTCACAACCTTACTGTACCTTTTCTGCACGTTCGCAGTAGTCCTTAATTACCGAGCAAGTGTGCGCCATTTGCTCCTTTTCTTTATCGTTAAGTTCGAGTTCAATAATATCCTCAATTCCGTTTCTGCCGATTACGCAAGGAACACCACAAGCTACGCCATCAATACCATACTCCCCTTCAAGCAAAACAGAAGCCGGAATAACTCTCTTTTCATCGTGGAAAATTGCTTTGCAAATATCTGCACAAGCAGCGCCGATTCCAAATTCGGTTGAACCTTTTCCGTTGATAATATCATAGCCGATATAACGGGTTCTCTCTAACACGAAATCCTCTGTAAGCTTACTGTATTTTTCAGGCTTTGCCTCTTGAAGCTCTCTATAGTTTTTTCCGCCGAGAGTAAGAGTTGAAAAAGGAACGAATGAAGAGTCACCGTGCTCGCCGATAGCACAGGTTGTAACGCTTTTTCTGTCTATATTTGCAAGTTCGCTGACTGTTCTTTTAAGCCTTGCCGTATCAAGAGAAGTGCCTGTTGAAAAGCATCTTTCCCTCGGAAGTCCGAGATGAACTCTTGCATAATTTGCAATAACGTCGGCAGGATTTGTAATTGAAACAAAAATGCCCTTAAAATCAATAGGCTTAAGATTTTCAACAACATCCTTTAACATTCTGATTGAATCGTCGAGCATATCGAGCCTTGTTTGTCCCGGCTTACGAGGCATACCGATTGAATTGACAATAATATCGGCATCCCTGCAATCTTCATAGTCGCCTACCTTAATTTTAGTTGTCGAGCCTAAAAAAAGACATGCGTCTGCAACATCGTAGCAGTTTGCAACTGCCTTTTCACGGTCGATATCAATAAAAGCAATCTCATCGCAAGTACCCTGAAAGCAAAGTGCCATTGCAACGTGAGAGCCAACGTGACCTGCACCGATGATTACTACCTTACGTTTATCTAACATAATTAATCCTCCAAACATATATTTACAATAATTATTATACACCTATTTATATTAAATTCAATAGAAAATAAAGTTTTAAAAATAGGCAAAAAATTGTTGACAAGTCTATTTCTTAATGCTATACTTAAGCCGTAAGCAACTGTGATATCTCATTTAGCACAGTTGCTCGTAAAAATAAATTTACAGGAGGGCGCTATGGAAAGTGATATATTGATTAAAACAGTTGACCTTTCCCGTCACTATAAAGTCGGCGAGGAAGAGGTTATCGCACTTGACAAGGTCAATCTTGAAATAGAAAGAAACAAGATATGCGCAATTTTGGGCACATCAGGTTCAGGCAAATCGACGCTTTTAAATATGCTTGCCGGCATTGAGCGACCGAGTGGAGGCGAGGTCTATATCGGCAAATACCGAATAGATAATTTAAGTGAAGCGGATTTGGCAAAATTCAGGCAAAAATTTACAGGCTTTATTTTTCAGTCATATAACCTTATGCCGACTATGACAGCGCTTGAAAATGTGGCATTACCGCTTATGTTTAAAGGCGTCGGCAAGGAAGAACGAGAAGCAAAGGCTATGGAAATGCTCAAACTTGTCGGAATTGAAAACAGATATAAGCACAAGCCAAAGGAAATGAGCGGCGGTCAGCAGCAAAGAGTCGGCATAGCAAGAGCATTTGCAACAGACCCAAGTGTAGTATTTGCAGACGAGCCTACAGGTAACCTTGACAGTAAAACAACTATTGAGGTTATGGACCTTATAAAGCAACTTGTTTATACAAAAAAGCAAACGCTTGTTATGGTAACTCACGATGCAAACGTTGCAAAATATTCTGACATAACAGTCAATATTTCCGACGGCAGAATAACATCAAAAAAATATAACAGTTAAAGGAGAAAAGTAATGAAAAAATTTCAGTTATTAACTTCAATTATATTAGCATTATTAATGATTATTGTACCGCAAAGCATTGCGTTTGCGGCAGATGACAGCTCTCAGGCATCGGCTGTAAGCCTTATTTCCGACGGTTTTTCCGTTGACAAAAAGGCGATTTATGCAGGAGATACATTTAAACTTACATATAAAATAAAGAATACAAATTCAAAATTTGACATAAAAAATCTTAATATGCGCTTATCGGGCGGAGATACATTTACCGTTGCAAACGACGTGGATACTATTTATTCCCCTTCCCTTTCAAAAGGTGCAGGCGCACAGTTTAGCAAGAATTTTTTTGTAAGCGCAGGTGCAAGCGCAGGTATGTACCCTATCACAATCAGCGCAACATATGAGTACACTGACGACGGCGAAACAATGAGCGGCACAGCGGAATTTTCATACACCGTTCAGGTTTTACAAGGCACAACTCAGAGTGCCGGCAGCAGCCCAAGTCTTGTGGCAAGTTTTGGCGTAAGCAAGGCTAATTTAACGGCAGGAGATAATTTCAAGCTTAATTTCAAGCTTTCAAACAAGAGTGCACAGTACAATGTCAATAACGTAAACATCAAGCTTGCAGGCGGTGAAGCATTTTCAATTGCAAGCGACGTTGACACGATTTATAAATCAAAAATCAATAAGGCTTCAAGTGCAAATTTTTCTAAGCAGTTTATTTGTAACAAAGGAATTTCAGGCGGAATGTATCCTATCACGGCAAGTGTGACATACGAATATATTGTAAACGGAGAAAAGCAGCAAGGCACGGCGGAGTTCACCTTCAGCATCAAAGTTAATTCAAAGAAAAGCTCTAAAAAAGCAAGTGAATTAACTCCTCAGCTTATTGTTTCAAGCTTTAGCTATGGCAAGGAGTCAGTTTCAGGCGGTAAAGAATTCAATTTAAGTTTTAATATCAAAAATAATTCATCATCAATAAAGGCGCAAAACGTTCTTATTAAGCTTGCAGGCGGTGACAGTTTTGTTGTTGCAGACGGAACAGATACAATTTCAATTAAATCAATTAAGCCGAATGCAACAGTAAATGTCAGCAAAAAATTCAATTGCTTAAGCACGGCTACATCAGGCGTTTATCCTATTACCGCTACTGTATCATATGAATATATAGAAGGCGGCAAGCAAAGCGGTTCTAGCGATTTAACAATGAGTATACCGGTTGTTCAGCCTGACAAGGTACAATTTCAGCAAATTGCTCTTGCCGACAAAACAATAAATGTCAGCGAGGAAAACGATTGTGCATTCCAAGTAATAAATATGGGTCAAACAAAACTTTCAAACGGTACAGTCAAGCTTCTCAACGAAAAAGGCAAGGAGATAAACAGCGCTTACATAGGTAACATTGATGCAGGCGGACAGTTTGTAAGTAACTATACCCTTCCTGTTACATTTGATGAAACAGGAGATTACAAACTCACTCTTGTTTTTGAATATGAAAATGAGAATATGGACAAAAAATCTATTGAACAGGAATTCAAAGTAACAGTTCAAAAAGAGGAAGACCCATTTGACAAAACGGGTGAAAATCCTGAAGACAACGGCAAAGATGAAGAAGACCACAGCAATACAAAAAAAGTTATTTTAGGCTCGGTTATCGGCGGTGTTGTCTTAATTGCCGCAATTGTAAGCACAATTGTTATTAAAAAGAAAAAGCACAAGAAAGGCAGTGTAAAGTTCGATGAAAAAATCTGACCTCTTTGCAATGGCTTGGGAAAACCTGCGAAATCGAAGAACGAGAACAAGGCTCACAATCGCAGGCGTGGTTGTAGGCACTTGTGCAATTATAATAATGGTTTCAATCGGCGTAGGCATTGATAAAATGATTACCTCACAGTATCAGTCCGATTCAACGCTTAACAAAATTACCGTTTACCCAATGGGAGATTATACGAACGATTCGGGAGAGGTACAAAAGGAAATGCCGTTTGACGACAGCGCAGTAAATTACTTTTCCAAGCTTAATAATGTTAAAACGGTTGTACCAACTCTTGAAGTAAGCTCATACATCAACATTTCACACGGAAAATATACATATAACAGCTCTGTATACGGTATTCCGCTTAAAGAAATGGAAATGCTTGGCTATAAAACCGACCAAGGCGGTTTTGATAAGTACAGGGAAAAGAATGCAGCCTTATTCGGAAATCAAATAATACAATTTTTTTCGGACAGTCAGGGCAACAATCCGAAATACAAATATGATGAAAACTATAACATCAGCGAGAGTGAGTTTGATTTTATGAAGGACACCTTTACCTTCTGCGCAAAAAATCAAAACAGTGACTCCGAAGGCGGCAACTATTCTCTCACTCAAGAAAACGTCAATGACGAAAGCTCAACCGGTTCATCATCTCAGCCGTCAACCGGTTCATCATCTCAGCCGTCAAACGGCGGCACGCAAAGGTTTAATGTTATAGGTACATTAAAAAAGGCAAGCAACGACTCTGAGGCAGCAACGGCAATTTATATTGACCTTGATTTAGCAAAGCAAATTATCAACGAAAGCATCAGATTAAGCAATATAAGAAACTACAAATTAACATATTCCTCAATTAACGTTTATTGCAACGACTCAAAGGATGTTGCGGCGGTAAAAAAGGAAATCCAAGATAAAGGCTACAGTTGTTCAACAGACGACGAAGGATTGCAAGAGCAAAAAAAGGTAATGCGAGTTGTTCAGCTCATCTTAGGTGCTATCGGTGCGGTTTCAATGTTCGTTGCGGCATTCGGCATCAGCAACACTATGGTTATGAGTGTTTTTGAACGTACAAAGGAAATCGGCATTATGAAGGTTCTTGGCTGTGACATTAAGGATATCAAGGATATGTTCCTTTATGAAGCAGGAATTATCGGGCTTTTCGGCGGAACGATAGGAATAATCATAAGTTATATAATTTCAATTATTGCAAACCTTGTTGCCAAAAAGGTAATGAGTGGTATGATCGACACAAGTATGGGTGCAAAAATTTGCGTATCGTCAATTCCGTTATGGCTTGCAGTTTTAGGTATTGCCTTTTCAGTCGGAGTAGGTGTGCTTGCAGGTCTTTCCCCTGCTAACAAGAGCGTTAAGGTAAGCGCACTTACAGCGATACATAACGAATAAGAGGTGTTTATGAAAAAGACAAAAAATATTAAGAAAAGCTTAGCAAAAGCGATCTTTATATTATATTTACTTCTTGTTTGGATATTTTTTATCGACAGAGGCTTGATTATTCACAAGCTTTTCGACGCATATTGGTCATTCATAAGGCCTTTGGGATTTCGCAGTATAAACCTTTCTCCCTCTTTTAGCACAATGCTTGGTGAGGGAAAGGCAGTGCTTCTTTTAAACCTTACGGCATTCATACCTATGGGATTTTTCATCTGCTTATTTACCAAGGGCAAAAGCAAATATAAACACGTATATCTCATAGTTTTAATTCCTATAATAATTGAAGTGTTGCAGTATATTTTTGCAACCGGCGCACTTGATATTAACGATATAATTCTTAATGTAATCAGCGGTATTATAGGCGTTACAGCTTATGCAATAATTCATAAAATTAAACAAAGATAGCAAACAAGCCTTGCGTATGCAAGGCTTGTTTCAGACTGTCGACAAGGTGGCTAAACCGTGCCAAATAAAATTAATATACCTCTTTGCCTCCCTTGCAAAGGAGGAGCAGTGGAATGAGTGCGAGGTGACTTTCTGATTAAATATAAAATGAAAGTCGCCGCAAGCGATATGTAACTTGCGACGACGTGGTCTGCCCGGAGAGATTCGAACTCTCGGTCTTTAGAATCGGAATCTAATGCATTAGCCACTGTGCTACGGGCAGAAATATATTATTGCTACTATTCGGGCAACGCAAATCTCGTTCGCATTGCCCGAATTATAATTTCTCAGGAATGCCGTTTTCGGCATTTCTTTTGTTTTTAAATAAAATCACATTTTTTCAATCTGATAACATTCCAGCTAAACGGCTTAATTTGGGCTGTAAGTGTTTTATCATCAAACTCAGGCAATGGATTGTTGTGCGGTTTAACAAAAGGATTTTCAAACGAATTGACGTCGTTTTTATCATATCCGTCCATTGAAATAAATTCAAAAGGCTTATATCCGTCAAAATCAAGAAGGTTCACATCAAGCGTCATACCTTCGTTCATTGACTTATTAACGCAGAAAACGGCCATTTCCTCGTTTTCCTCATCAAAGGTCGCAATTGACTCAAGGAAAGGTACGTCAGTGTAAGCCTTGCAGTCATACTTAGGACTTGAAATAATAGGATTAAGCGCAACGCCTCTGCCGAAATTGCTTAAATGCTCAAAAGGATAAAAAATTGTTTGCGCAAATATTCCTCCGCCTGTTTGGGTAAAAATAGGAGCAATAACATTAACAAGCTGAGCAAGGCAAGCAATTTTAATCCTATCGCAATGGCGAAGAAATGTTATAAGCATTGAACCGACAAGAAGTGCATCCTCAAAATTATAAATATCTTCAAGCCTTGGCGGTGCAATTGACCATCTTTCATAAGGTGCATTATTTGAATGATACCAAACATTCCATTCATCAAAGGAAAGCATCATAGTCTTTTTAGAATGTTTCTTTGCCTTAATATAATCGCAAACGCAGGTGACAGTATGTATAAATTCCTCAAGCTGGAGAGTGTATGAAAGATAACTCATAGTATCGCCGTCGTGGTTGCCGTAATATTGGTGAAGCGAAACATAATCAACGCTGTCATAAGCAATATCGAGTGATTCAGCCTCCCACTGGCCGAAAGTCTTGGAATTAACGCTCGAAGAGCCGCAAAGCACGGTTTCAATGGTGGGGTCGGTCCACTTCATCATTTTTGAAGCTTCAAGAGCAACCCTGCCATATTCAGTCGCAGTCTTAGCTCCCATCTGCCAAGCACCGTCCATCTCGTTTCCAAGACACCAAAGTTTGACATCCCAAGGCTCGTCATATCCGTGCTTTTTTCTTAAATCCGACCACGCAGAGCCTGATTTATGATTAGTATATTCCACAAGATTTCTCGCTTCGTCAGCACCTCGAGTGCCAAGGTTTACTGCCATCATACATTCGGTATTCGCCTTTTTACACCATTTCATAAACTCGTTTGTTCCGAAATAGTTAGGTTCAGTAGTGCCCCAAGCAAGGTCAAGACGTTTAGGCCTTTTTTCAACAGGGCCGACACCGTCCTCCCAATTATAGCCTGAAACGAAGTTACCGCCGGGATAGCGAACGATAGGCACGTTAAGCTTTTTAACAAGGTCTATAACGTCGCCTCTAAAGCCATCCTCATCCGCTGTCGGGTGATCAGGTTCATATATTCCGCCATAAACGGCACGGCCGAGATGCTCAATAAATGAGCCGTAAATTCTTTTGTCAATCTCGCCTATTTTAAATTCCTTTGCAAGAGTAATTTTCGCCTTCATTAATTTTTCTCCTCTTTAATATTTTTATGCTTTTTTAGCTTATCCACATTCAAATTCACACACAAAATACCGAGGCAAACAAGAACAAGTGCTATAATTGTAAGCCATAATTGCTGTGAAAGATGTTCCTTAAGAATTATTGACGACAATGCAAATCCGAAAACAGGAGTCATAAAACCGAAAACGGAAACATTTGAAACATCATTATATTTAAGCAAAATTCCCCAGATTGTATATGCGCAAGCAGAAAGAAGCGCAAGATAAATTACAACGCCGAAAGCCGGAAAAGAAGTAACCTTAAACCTGCCTCCAAAAATAAGGCCTGCCAAAATCATAACAGCGCCACCGAGCATAAACTGATAACCGCTCAAGGCAACAGGACTTTCGCTTTTTGAATATCTGCTGACAAGCACACTTGAAAATGCATAAGAAAGCGCAGAAAGAATAATAAATCCCTCTCCGTTAAATGCAAATGAGCCGACTTGAGAACCGGAGGTAATATTTATAAGCACAACACCGACAAATCCTATTATACAGCCGATGATTTTATTTATTGTCAGCTTCTCCTGCTTGAAAATAAGGCAGGAAATAAGCACGGCAAAGAATACGCTTGTAGAATCTAAAATCGAGCTTTTTGAGCCGGTAGTGTGCGCCAATCCTATATAGAAAAATACATATTGCATCACTGTTTGGAAAACGGCAAGAACTGCCACATTTTTCCAATTTTCCTTTTTCTTAATCACAATAAATTTATCGGCAAAAATGCTGCCCAAAAGAATTGTGAAAAAGCCTGCCAGGAAAAATCTTATGCCGGCAAAAAGAATTTGCGATGATGTATCGCTGCCGGCTATATTCAGAAAATTGTATCCTATTTTAATAACAGGAAACGCACTTCCCCACAATGCACAGCAGAGCATTGCGGCAAGTGCAACATTTATTTTTTTAGTAAATATTTTTTTCATTTTATTATGCCTTTAAAATTTCAAATTTATTTATCGACGACAAACGTCCGCCTTTTCGTTAAAATTTATTTTGTTGTGCTTCCGAAGCCGCCGTCACGAACACCGTCGGCCTCATCATCAACGGTAATACCGAACTGAGTAAAAATACCCTGAGCAAATCCATCGCCTGCCGCAACCTCAGCCTTATGACCGTCATCGTGGGCGTCACAGCTTATTTTAATCATAATATGGCCCTCGTTTGAGGAATTATAATAATCAGAATCAATAATTCCGACTGTATTGTCAAGCTGACAGCGATGCTTAAAACCGAGACCTGAGCGTGGATAAATTGAAAGAACCCAGCCCTCGTCAATTTTTGAGCGAATACCTGTCGGAACAAGAGTCGATTTTCCTTTTTCAAAGCAAATGTTTGCCGGAGCATAAAAGTCGTATCCTGCCGAGCCTGTTGTTGCTCTTTTAGGAAGCTTAATGCTGTCATACACAGCCTTTACGTCATTTGTATCAGGGAAATTTTTAAGCCAATCTTTTTCATACTGCTCAAAGG
>OGWX01000891.1_pt1 | contig 20771 bp, 14 predicted proteins | sample 1576151 | NCBI WGS metagenome assembly OGWX01 (sample SAMEA3541591, study PRJEB24748) | human gut metagenome | biome: human gut; feature: human-associated habitat; material: faeces | place: China | collected 2012
CGCGTCATGCAATTGCATGACATACTTCTACTGCGCACCTCTGCTATACAGACGTAAGTAGATTTATAAATTCGTCCGATTTATCAAGAAAGGACAGCCATGTGTTTTCACATCGGCTGTCCTTTTGACATTTCATAAATATGCTGTTAAACAAAATTCACTAACTACAATAGCTTTACTTCTTTAAAAATCCCATGATTCAGCTGATAACCAACATTCTTAATACACATCTGTCCGGCAAAATGTGCTTTTCCGATCATATTAATGCAGGCCTGTGCATATCCGATTGGCTCTTCTAACTGATGGTCCACAAACTTCGCTTTTTCTGTTCCAATAAGAGCAAGTGTCGTTTTCGGGCAGAGCAGAATCATAGTCTTATCATCGGCAAGCTGCTCTACTTTCTTCAAGAATGGGTATGTAAAATTCACCGTGACATCTTCCATCATCTTCGGTCCCAGAATATTCACTCCGCCAGAAGAATCTGCATAGCTGATCAAATCTCCCCCGTACTCTTTCACCAGTTCCATATATTTCAAAATCTGATCTCCCAGTTTCCAGAAGACCTTTTCCATCACTTCCGGTTTTTTTCGCATTCCCTTGAACACATATCTTGCATCAATCAGCACATTGAGAATTGTAAATGGTCCTGCCACTTCGAATACAACATGTTCTCCTTCTTCACGAAGTTTTTTACATGCAAGAAGAGTCTCTTGAATTCGTCCTTTCGTGAAATCCATGTCCGGCAGATTTAATATTTCTTCTACATCTGTACAGACATATCCTCCAGCTCTCGGACCTGCAATCTCATTTCCAAGATTTATAATTCCTCCCATAGCCTCTGCCTCTAATGTATGGCAAAATGGAAGTTCACATATAACTGCTTTATCTTTCTCTTTCAACACTTTTGAAAGAGTCACCATTGTATCACAGTGTGTATATGCATCTGGAAATGTTAGTCCCAGTCCTTCTGTCACTTCTGAACGAATTCCTGCTGAATTATCATATGTACAATTAAAATCTTTTATATCTCCCATATTTTTAACATTACCTCTTCGCATAACCAAGATTGGATTTCCTCGCTTTATTCGGGATTTCCTATCTCATTCGTTTCTTCAATTTTTAGTGAACTTCCGGAAACATAAGGCAATCGGCAAATAATCTCTCATAGCCTTCTGTTGCACCAAGTTCCATATAATCCATATGATGAGCCAGTTCTTCCATATCGCGCTTCACCTGACCGGATAAGAGCGCCATATAAGCCCCGGTCTTGGAAGAGTTACCGACATAGACAAGTTTATCTTTCACTTCTGCCGGAAGAATTCCTGTTCCAATAAGGCTGTCTGCCGGAAGATGTGCTCCAAATTGTCCTGCGATCATAACCTTGTCAAGCTCACTCATCTCTTTTCCTGCCTTCTTAAGAAGTGCATAGAAGCCAGACAGAATAGCTCCTTTTGCAAGCTGTACCTGTCGGACATCTCCCTGAGTGATCTTAAGGTCTTCCGTCATCTTGAACTGACGTTTGATACCATCCATCTCAATCATTGGGTAACGATAATCTGTCTCTTCCAGATTCTTCAACTTGATAAATGCGCCGTCTTTTCTTACAAGTCCGGTTCTTACCAATTCTTTTACTACTGCCAGAATACCGCTTCCACAGACACCGATTGGATCGGCATTGCCGATAATTTTCAGCTTCACGCCATCTTCCTTAATTTCAACATCTTCAATAGCTCCCTCTGCCGCACGCATACCTGAGCTGATGTTCATACCTTCCAGTGCCGGACCTGCAGCACAGGAACAGGAAAGTAATCTTCCATGATCTGAAAATACAATCTCTCCATTCGTTCCGATATCAATAAACAGAACATTTTCATCTGCCTTATGAAGCTCACAGACATAAGCTCCTGCCACAATATCTGCTCCGATATAAGATGATACTGACGGCAGACAATAAAGTCTTGCCCCTCTGGATGCATGAATACCAATCTCCTCCGCTTCAATATCCTTTGCCTTTACAAACATTGGTGCATACGGTGATTTTCCAATGGACAGTGCATCTACACCAAGAAGCATATGCATCATCGTACAGTTCGCTCCTACAGAGACCTCGTAAATCTGTTCTTTCTTCACTCCGGTCTGTCCACAGACATCTGCGATCATCTCATTGATGGAAGCAACGATTGCTTCCTTAAGTGCCTGTACCCCCTCCTTGGGATGCTCCATCTCATAAGTAATACGAGTCAGGACATCCAGCCCAAAATGCTTCTGTGCATTGATCATAGAGGAATCTGCCAGTTCTTTTCCGGTCAGCATATCAATCAGTGCTGTAACAACGGTTGTTGTTCCGATATCTATTGCGATTCCATACATAGAATCTGTAGTATCTCCCTCTTCCAGATCCATCAGCACTTTTTTGCCATCTTTTTCACGATGGATAACTGCCGTGTAACTTCCTTCTTTGAAACAGAATCCACGCAATACAGAAAATGGAAATTCCACATCCGAAAGTTGTTCTTTAATCTGATCTTCAAATGGTGTCTGGTCTGTCAAAAGCGGCTTATGTATATTCACAATCTGTTTGACAATATCCAGGTCTTTTTCGAATTTTGGCACATATCCTTTTGATAGAACTTCATGCTTGCGCTCTTTCTGCATCAGCTCTACTTCCAGATCACACTGTGGATGAACCATACAGGAAAGACGCACACCACTTTTTACTTCTTCCGGTTTTAAGAAACGTAATTCTGTAGAAGATACTTCCCCTACTTCTCCTGATACGATGCGTACTTTACACTTTCCGCATACTCCTTTTCCATTACACGGATTATCAATAAATATGTTCTGCGCCAGCAAGATTTCCAGAAGGCTTGCTCCCGGTTCATAATCGTATTGCTTGCCAGACTGAACGACACGTAATTTATACATTAACTGCTTCCTCCATAATTCCATGACGGATTGCCTGGATATTGGTCAGTGGTGACTTCGTTCCAAGTCCGCATGCCGGAGAAATGATATTGGAACCGTCTCTCCAACATTTTACTGCAAGCTGCTCTACCTTCTCAGGCTGTCCAAACTCCAGCGTCCATGTACTGACATTTCCCATCAGGGCGTGCTTTTTTAAATGTTCGCGTGCCTCACGCATAGATACACAGGAATCGAAACTAAGTACGTCAGAATGTATCAGTTCTGCCTGCGGATATACATTTTTCATCTGTCCACAAATATGCATGATTTTTCCCATGGTTTCTTTCTGAAGAGCATCCCAGATCATATTATTATATTTGACCGTATACTCCTCAAAAAGCTTCGGTCCCAAAATTTCTCCTGTTCCACTTGGATCGGAAATTGCAATTATATCTGCGCCGGCATCAATCTGTGCTCTTGCAAACTTTATGATCTCATCAGTCACAAACTGCATGTAACGGTGTGCTTCTTCTTTTTTCTTACGAAGCTCTTTATAAAAAATAACCGGCTCCATAACGGAACTTGCTGTGCTGACCGGTCCCGTAATATTTCCGATAATCGGTACATCTAAGTTTCTGGATTTCAGAATACGGATTGCATCCAGTACAACCTTTGCTCTTCCTTCCTCCATACTCATCGGTGTAATAGTCTCCCACTCTGTGACCGAATTGATCGCATATCCCGTTACATGCGGCTCATAAATCTTACTGCCCATAGTCACCTGAGCCCCCATAGCTTCTGCCTCAATCGTCATGCAGAATGGAACACCTACATTTTCAAAGCAGCCTTTTTCATAATTAGCTTCTGCCAGATCTGCCATCATTCTGGCATTCAGATGTGCCTCCGGCCAACTTACATTTGCCTCATCCATCAGATCTGTCGTTATCATATTCATCATTCCACCGGGACAGATACATGGCGGTCTGTCTGTCGGCTCCTGATGCATGGCTTTCCTAATTCGTTCTTTTGCATCCATAAATCCCCAGCTCCTTTTTCGAATTCTTATTCGGATTCTTTTATATTTAGCCTGGCCTATACCTTTTCAGACCGTTTCCAATACAGCTTTTGTCTTTTCTATCTAAGCAATTCCTGTTAGCTCTTTCGCAACTTTTACAGCTTCAACCGCATTCACAGAATATCCCTCTGCTCCGATATCGTCCGCAAATTTTTTGGAAATCGGGCTTCCTCCGACCATAACTTTAAACTTATCACGGATTCCCTGGTCTTTTAATTTCTCTATAACTGTCTGCATTCCACCCATAGTTGTCGTCATCAGTGTGGACATACAGATCAGATCTGCATCTACCTCCTTTGCCTTCTCAATAAACTGGTCAAGCGGAACATCTCGTCCAAGATCATACATCTCGAATCCTGCTGTCTCCATCATAATCTTTACCAGGTTTTTACCGATGTCATGAGTATCTCCTTCCACAACACCAATAACTGCTTTTTTCTTCGCCTGATCATCTGTATTTTCCAGATACGGACGAAGTACATCCAGTCCCGCATACATTGCATCAGAGCAAAGGAGTACATCTGTTACAAAATACTCTTCTGCATCGTAAAGCTCACTGGCCTTGTTCATACCATCTACAAGACCTTCCATAATTCCGTCAAACGCCGGATATCCGGCCTCAATATATTCTTTCGCAACTTCTACGACTTCCTCATCTTCCATCTCTACTACACACTCTGATAATTTTGCTAATAATTCTTCTTTAGATGCCATACTATAAATCCTCCATAATCTAAATTTTTATTTTGTTAGAAAATACCTCATAGCCCGCAAACTGTTTTTTCCTGACATTCTCATCTCTTGACGTGTTTTATCTTGATACATTTTAACATTAATTACACATATCTTCAAATTGAGCACTTCCATATATTCGTACAGACATTTATCCATTCTATATGTCATCCATCAGATAACGAATCGCCCAAGCCGGCACTTCCGGAATCTTATCCAAAACTTCACTATCATATATAAATGCCACTGGATACTCCGGTTTTTTTCTCGGATAAACACCCATTCCATCTGTAAAATACAGCATTCCATTCAAGTTCGTAAGTTCTCCGTTTTTTCGAAGTTCTTCTATATACTCAAATGCCGGTCTGAAATCAGTTCCTCCCCGGCCATAAAGTGTCAAGTCTTCCATCACCTGCTCCAGTTCTTTCTCTGATGTAATCTTCACATCCTTCTGAACCAACGCATCACACTGGATCAGATGGAAATTCACTCTGTCTTCGCTTTTCTGCCCACTTTTTAATATCTGGTACGTTTTTTCCAGAAATCTCCGAAGTTTTTCTTCCTCCACTGACCCTGAAGTATCAATCACAGTCACAAATGTTTTCACTACCCGGACATCCTTGTACTCCAATGGCTCGATCAGCGGCATATTTCCATACAGTTGCATTCCATAAGTATAGAAATTATAATCAAATTCCTCATCATTGATCTTCATACGTTCCCCAAGCCTGGTGAACTTTCTTAAGAATGCACTATAGTCCTGCTTCTTTCTGTTCGCAAGCTTTAAATTCACCAAAAAATCACCGGTTTCACCACTCCGGCTTTTCATAAATGTCTCAAGATCCACCTGAATCTTTTTCGCAGCCTGCTTCCACAGCTCTTCCAATTTTTGATTTAAAAACATGACCTCCCGGTTCTGATTCACCTGCCCTGATTTCACCTGGATTACATCATTCCTGTTTTTTGTTTCGGGATACCAGAAGCTATGGTCATCCCGACGGAAAATTTTCTCCAGCCAGTCTATTTCTGACTCTTTTGTCTTTTTCAGATATCCATAAATCTTTTCCGCATTCATAAGTCCCACATTTTTCCGGATGCGGTCAAGTTCCCGCTTTTCATCTGCCCCGGCACTAATGTCTGCAAAGTCCAGTTTCCAGCTTTCGATGATATATTCTGTTGCCATATCGCATGCAAGATCCCATTTTCTTTGCTCGATCTGTGGATTTACAAAGAAATGTCTGAATATTCCATGCACGACTAAATGCAAATACATTCTGCTGACGAAACCTTTCTCTTTCTGATATGCTCTCAGTACGTATTCTGGATTATAGTAAAGATTTTTTCCATCTGTTCCCATACCATATGAACGATTACACATACATTTAGAGGGACTCTCCGTCAGCATCCGAATTGCCGGTTCCAGAAACCTCATATTGACCAACGTTCTCTGTCTGCTAAAGTTCAGAACTTCTGAAGCCACTTTTATTATTTCCACACACATAAATATTACACCTGATCAAGCCCCAGATTTTGAATCTGATCCATAAGATTTTTCTGTCTCTCGTAGAACATCAAATTCTTATTATGTTTAAAATACTCCCGACATCCATACTGACTGATAAATCTGGCCGTATATTCATTTTCCGTAAGTTCTGTCACAAGTACAAGAATCTCCTGTCCTTCTTCAAACACATCTTCACAAAAGTAAAATGAGTTGGACAGACACCCCGATGCTTTTCTTGTCTGCTCTTGAAAGCTTTCTGTCAACTGGGCAAAATAATCTCTGAGAATTACAAAATCTCTTTCATCCGGAGTCCGTATGCCTGCTTTTTTCCGGCATTCTTCCAGATACACAAGCACACGGTCATCTTCCCACACCTGGGCACGGGATAAATTACCGGCACGTTTTTTCTGTTTTTCTTGTTCCATTAAACATTCTTTTTGTTGTTCGATACAAGAAACAAGGTCTCGGCCTTTTTCCACATCTGCTTTTATCTTTTTCAGGCAATCCCCAAATACAAACAATGCATTTTGCATCTCCATTGTCTCTTTAACAGTATCCGTAATTCCATCCATCAAAAGACCAAGGAAAGAAATCCTCTCATCAAAAGATGCTTTCATCGCCCTCTGTCTTACTTGCTCTGATGGAATGCCAAATAAGATACGGTCCACCTGATAATCATTTTTATATTTTTTGAACAAATCATAATAAATTGCAAAGTCACGGGCAATCTGCTCGTCCTGCACGTACTGGCTGATCAGATTCAGATCCACAGGCAGATTCTTCTTTTCACTCAGACACATGATCTGACTTAAATCTTCCCAGCCTCTTGCTGTCACAAAATGCTTTCCATCCACTGTATTTTCCACGGAATAAAATGCATCTTTCTTCAAATCCAGATAGGTCAGAATTGCCGGGTGCATCCCCTGCTCATAAGCATATGTTTTCCAGACACTATAATCAGGCTCTACATCCATTCTCTTTACGCGGTCCCAGGACGCAATATCGAATTCCCTCACAGAATGATTGTATTCTGGCGGATTCCCTGCTGTTACGATAATCCAGCCCTCAGGCACTTTGTGCTGTCCAAATGTCTTGTACTGTAAGAACTGAAGCATCGCCGGCGCCAAAGTCTCAGATACACAATTGATCTCATCTAGGAAAAGAATTCCTTCACATATTCCCGTGTCCTCCATCACTTCATAAACCGCTGCAATAATCTCACTCATCGTATACTCAGATACCTGAAATTTTTCTCCGCCATACTCCTTTTCTACAATGTATGGAAGTCCCAGTGCACTCTGCCTTGTGTGATGTGTCATCGTGTAAGACACAAGTGCTACTCCAAGTTCCTGCGCAACCTGCTCCATAATTGCAGTTTTACCGATTCCCGGCGCTCCCATCAAAAATACCGGGCGCTGCTTTTCTGTTGGAATTATATATCTGCCTTTTTCATCCTTTTCCAAGTACAATTTTACCGCATGTTCAATCTGCTCTTTTGCTTCCCTAATATTCATAAATATTATGACAACGCTGCCAGAAGCTGATCAAGCTGGCTGCCCGTCTCCTCCTTTTTATCCTCATTTTGGATTTCATCCTGATAATTCAACAGCATGCTGCGGATCTCCATATCGGATTTTTGCAGTGACTGATCCAGAAGTCTGTTCACTGCCTGTTCCGCCAATAAATTGTAATGAATGAAAAACTGTAATAACTTTTTATTTTCTAATAAAAGGACTTCATAGGAACTCCGGTTTTCTTTCAGATCCTTCACATAAGAATCAAGGATTTCACTTCTTACATCTCCCTGTTCTACCAGGTAATCTGCAAGACCTGCTGCCGCCCACATTCTCCATTCTTTTGCAAATTTCGTAATCCTCATATTCGGTGCAATGATTTCTTCCATATCATAGCAAGTTGTCCACATATCCCAGTCCTGAAACACTTCTTCATCCACCGGGTTTCCTTCTATATACACTCGTTTTAATGCAGAACATTGTGAAAAGATGCCTTTGCCAAACTCTGTCACCCGTTTTGGGAAATGAAGTTCTTTTAAATTCGTACACCGGTAAAACACCTTGCGTTCTACCACCTCCAGTCCTTTTGGCAAGTGTACTTTCTCCAGACTGACACAAGTCACAAAAGCACCTTCTTCAATTCGCTTCACACTCTCCGGTAAATCCACCTGTTCCAGTGCCGCGCACCCGGAAAATGCATGAGCCCCAATCACTTCCGTATCATGCGGCAGTATTACTTCCCGCAGTTTTCCACAATCATTAAATGTATCATGCGGAATCTCCACCAGATGTTCTGGAAACTTCGCTTTTTTTAACATCCTGCAATAACGGAATGCACTGTGCCCAAGTTTCTGCAAATTCTCCGGTAATTCTATATATTCCAGAGGTGTTCCGCTGAAAGCATAGATGTCGATTGTTTTTATGCTTTCCGGTAAATGTATCTTTTTGATTCCACTCCCCTGAAAGGCATGCTTTCCAATTCGTTCCACTGAATCTGTCAAATGCACTTCCTGCACTTCCATGCAATACTCAAAAGCACTGTCTGCGATGATCCGGATACCATCCGGCACTTCTACAACTGCGTCAGCTCCAAGATATTTTATAAGCGTATCTCCTTCTATCTGAAGATTTTGATCTACGCTTCCAGATTCCATTACACTTTTGAATACTTCCCGGGCATCTTCACTTTTCAAAGCCTTCGTATTCAGTCTTTTCAGCACCTTCCAGCCTTCCGCAATCTCTTCTGGTTCTTCTTCCTCCGCATCAATATGATTAATCAGGATTGCATCTGCATGTTTAATCTGATCTACATAAAATTCTCCCAGTCCTGAAGCATATGCCTCCACCATGCCAATGTCTACAACTGTAACATTCGGTCCGATCATCATCTCAAGATGGTCCTTCTCTTTTAGCTGCGTACATACTTTCACGACATCGGACAGTTTTCCAAATCCAGATGCTTCTATAAAAATTCTGTCCGGACAATCTTCCATGGCAATCCGGCGCATCTTTTCTTCAAACTCAAGTGCCATCCCACAACAAATGCAGCCCTCACCGATTTCTTCATAAATCAAGCTGCCTTCTGCATTTTCCCGGTCAACTGCCTGTGCACCAAAATCATTTTGAATTACCGCAGTCTTTCCCTTTACCTGTTCTATACATTGATTTAAGAATGTTGTTTTTCCGGATCCCCGAAATCCAGATATAATCTGAACAACCATGTCCTGTTTATCTACCTCCATCAGATTAGTTTTCTGATTTTATATCTTTTTATTCAAATTGGGCAGATTCTCTTTCCGACACATTTTATTCAAAGTTCTTAGGATCTAATGGCCACTTTCCATACTTTCTTGCTGCGTTCATAAAAGCTTCAATATTCTCCAATTTTACCTGACCGGAAAGATCACATCCAGAGGCAAGAATGTAGCCATTCGGTGAATCCCACGCTTTCTGCAAACACCTCTTTACAGCTGCCTCCATTTCTTCCGTTGTTCCCTGAATAAAATAGTCGACCGGTGCCACATTTCCAAGAATCGGCATCTTCTGCCCTGCTGTATTTTTTACATGCTCCAAATCAACGACATTGTCCACACTGATCATATCACTTCCTGCATCTGCCATGTCATCAATTGTTTTTGTCGTATCCCCACATATATGATAGCAGACCATTCCTCCTGCATCATGAATTGCCTGATTTACTTTTTTTGCATACGGAAGCACAAACTCCTGATACTGACTCTTTCTCAAGATTGTGCCAGAAGCGAGTGGATCACATTGTAGGATCAATACCCCTTCTTGAATGAACTCTTTATAAATATCGATAAGACAATCTGTTGTAAACTGCACAAGTCTGTGAACCTTTTCTGGTGATTTTCTCATGGCACGGAACAGCTTCTCTGCCGGATAACAGCTTGTGGCAGCTGTATATGGTCCAGTAATCAGGACCCCCACCGGCACTTCATCACCAATTTCTTCTTTTACAATGTGGCATGCCTCTAGACAATGTCTTAGGTGCGGATCGTTTTCTTTTTTCAAGCGTTCCGGATCCAGCTTGTCAATATCATCCAAACTTTCAAGTGGATACGTTGCAATTGCAGGTGTCTGAAACTCTGGATCATTGGTCGTTCCTCCGAGACCAACTCCTACCATGTGAAGTCCATACTCAATAACCGCAAGGTCATTGCCAAATCTTTTGTACGCTTCAATCTGACACTTTGCCTCATTCTCCGGTGAGCTTCTTTTCTCTCGATGAGTCATCCCACATACATCTCCCGACATAGATACTATGACCGGCATTGCAAGTATTCGATCCATTGATTGTCCTGTCATAAAAGCATTCAGTCTTTGGTTCGGTGTCATCTGGTCTAATTCGTGCATAAATCTCCTCCTCGTATTATCATGCAAACAATAAGTTTCTCAATATTCCCCCTGAATTTTATACACTACAACTTCTATCGCTGTCATGAACGATCGGTATAAAAATATTTTTCCACTAAAAAAGGCAGGGGAAATAAACCGAAGTATCCGTTCTTTTCCCTACCGAAAATCCCAATTCCTATATAGCAGGTTTCCTGGCTTGATTTCATCCTCTGCTTTCCTCTTCCCGGCTTATATTACTGCTGTTCTGTTGCAGATATAAATACCAGTGACTCCGTTGAAGCTTCGTCCATCTTACAGTAGAATAGGCTGCTCTGGATTCTCACCAGATTCCCTTTTAAATGTCAAATCCATCACTAATATAGTCTTCTACATCTAGTGTAATTATTAAGCACGCTTACGTCAAATAAATAATATTGATATATCTACCCAATTATCGTTTTTCCAAATAAAATACACTCAGTCTTCATGGAATTCCTAAAAAGAATAACCTCATAAAAACCAAGTGTACATAATTAAGAATGGCTCTACATTTCTACTTGCGAAACTACATACTTATTTTTTTCTTAATGCTTTCTTTTTCTCAAGATTTGTGACAACCATGCAGCAGCTTGCATCACCTGTGATGTTTACTGTTGTACGTCCCATATCAAAGATACGATCCACTCCGGCTACAAGAGCGATTCCATCTACCGGAAGTCCTACAGATGTAAGTACCATTGCCAGCATAACCATTCCAGATCCCGGCACACCTGCTGTTCCGATAGATGCCAGTGTTGCTGTCAGGATAATCGTCAGCATCTGTGGAAGTGTCAGGTTGATTCCATAACAGGACGCGATAAAGATTGCACATACTCCCTGATAAATTGCAGTTCCATCCATGTTAATTGTTGCTCCAAGCGGAAGCACAAATGAAGTTACTTCTTTTGATGCTCCCATGTTCTCTACACACTCCATATTGATTGGAAGTGTTCCTACGGAAGAAGCACTGGAAAATGCAAACATCATTGCCGGAAGCATTCCTTTAAAGAATGCAATCGGACTCATACCGCCCATTGTCTTTACTGCTAATGAATATACAACAACTGCATGTATAATGTAGCAGACATACGCTGCTAAAAGCACCATTGCCAGTGAGCCGATGATCATCGGACCATTTACTGCAATAACCGGGCACAACAGACAGAATACTCCGATTGGAGATAATCTTAAGATCATCTCCATACATTTCATAAACATATCATTCAGATCATTACACCCCTGGATCAAACGTGGATTTTTCTCCGGTCCAATCAGAATAATCGCAAATCCGAACAATACTGACATCACAATTACCTGAAGCATATTGGACTCAGACATCGGTGCAATAAAATTGGATGGGAAAATATTCACAATTGTATCCATAAATGATACCGACTCTGCTGCTTCATAAGTCAAGTCTGTTGTTGCAACGACCGGGAACATTCCTTTGAACAGATTTCCTCCAATCAATCCAAATGTGATTGCAAATGCGGTTGTACACATATAGTATACAACGGTCTTTAAACCAATTGCTCCTACTTTTTTAATATCCTGCATGGAGATAATCCCACACATAATGGAGAATAATACGATTGGAACTACAATGAACTTTACAAGGTTCAGAAAAATTGTTCCAAACGGCTTAATGTAACTCTCTGCAAATTCTGCATGACTCTGCATCAGAAGTCCTACTACAATTGCAAGAATCAATGCGATAAAAATCTGCATTGCCAAAGACATTTTTTTCTTTTGTTTCATGATTTTAACCTCTCTTTACTTGATTTCATTTCCCCGTTATATTTTACCCCAAAAAAGCACTGTCATAAGACAATGCCTTTTCTCTGATACAAAATTATATCATACCTTATTCTGATTCATCAACCAGTTTTTTGCAAGTTCATGTGGAAAATTATGCATTTTTTGATTAGTTGGGGACGTAGCAAACTTTCAAAATACTACGTCCCCAACTGCGAAACACAGTGTCCCTTTTTTACCTCAAAATATCATTTTTGTCGCTTCATTTGCACAAATTACATATTTTAATCTTCCAGCATACCTTTCGGAAACTTTCCTAACTGCGCACCACGACCGTATTTTCTTGCCGCATAGATAAATGCCTCTACATTTCTTTTCGGTGTACCAATCGGGAGCTGACATCCTGTATTCAAAATGTAACCTTTTGGATTATCTCCACATTTTCTCAGGCAGTCTTTACACGCCTCAATGACATCATCAATCGATCTATCTTTCATCACTTCGATTGGCCTGACTGCTATAGCTGTTGAAATCGGACCTGCCACACTCGTTGTCATACTAACATCCGAGAAACGTTCTTTCAATCTCTTGGCACTTTCCAAAATCGGTGCAAGAACTGGATTTTTATAAGGATCCGTCACTTCCAATTTGTCGAAATCCGCATAATCCTGCAACACATGATGTTCAATATAATCAATATGTTGTATGCAATGACTCTTTGTTTGTCATTCCAAAATCTTCTTCTGTCATTACACCTCCCTTTTCAATAATCAAAAATTGGTCATCCCATTTCCCAGACACTAATTTTTCTAATATAATATTACTTCCCGGCACATATTGATATGGCACATTTATAATTGCAGACTCCCTTTTTGCACGCTCTACATATTCTTTTGAATAACAATCATAAACACCTGTATCCACAATATCTACACTCTTGTAAGCATCAAACCAGACTTTCATAACTCTTTTGGCTCTTCTTTCGCCATACTTTAAAACTAAATCTTGTTCCATCTGTTCAATAGACATCAAATCTCTGTTTTCAGTCAAATAAAAATGTCCGACTTCTTTTAGGTTGTAATGAAACTTTTCGTCCGTATGCATTAAAAGTGTAATACAATCATCAACTTTTGGCATAATTGTCCGCCTTGGAAAAGTCCATCCTACTGATGCCCCTCCACAAACTCCCAGTCCCAAAAGCACGGTGTCTATTTCCTCCGGAAGTTGTTCCATGGCAAGAAATGCCAACTGCCAGAATTTTTCCGGTCTGCTATGCTTGGAATTATCCAGTTCAATAATGGGATAATTTGTATTCATTTTTTTCTGTGCTGCTTTCACATGATTTGTAAGTGTGGAGCAGACTATTATAGCAGTATTCATATAATCGTCCTTATACTTTTTATATTTCTATGTATTAAAAAAGGCAGAGTAAAAACAGCGTAACCGCTGTTCTTCCCCTACCGGAATCCCATACATATACATAGCAGGTCTCCTGACTTTGCATCCTCCTTTGATCATATCTTCCCCTTGCATCTTAGCCAGAGTGATTTTCCAGACCATCGTCCGCTTCACAGTAGAATAGGCTGTTCCAGATTCTCACTGGATTCCCTTTTCAATGAATTATAATCATCACTATGCACTCTACATAATTAATTTTAACCCATTCTACTCTCGCCAGCAAATAGCTTGTTTCCATATATATGTTTTATTATTGTTATTCTCTATCATATTGTCTAACTATTCTTTTCCCCGAACCAAATGTTCAGCTCTCCGCCGATCAAAATGCAATACATGCAGAAATACATCCACATCATAATCAACATGATCGTTGTCAGACTTCCGTACATACTGGAAAATCCTTTGAACACATCCACATATACAGAAAACACCCAGGAAATGACCATCCACCCCAGCGTAGAAAATACTGCTCCCGGAAGTTGCCTTTTATATGTGTCTCTTCTATTAGGAAGGAATTTATATATCAACAGTAAAAATACAATCATTACAATCGGTGTAATAATATTCCTTGCCCGGATCAGCCAGTCGGCCATATTTCTTAAAAATGGTACATGCTCAGCGATAAAAATATTCAAGCTGTTACCAAATACCGACAACACAAGTAAAAATATAATAACGAGTATAAACATTACTGTATAAACAGTTGCTCTTATCCTAAGAAAAAAATAGTTACGTGTCTCACGGCAATTATACACACAGTTCAGTCCTGAACTCATGGCAAGTACACCTTTTCCTGCAGACCAAAGTGCTACCACGATCGTAATCGGGATAATACCAGATGACTGATTATAGACCTGATTGACAATGGATGTAATCAATGAATCTACCGATGATGGAAATACCTGGATCACAGCCGTCATGACATCAGCCTTTGTGACGGGCGTATATTGCACCATAGTCAGTAACAACAATATAATCGGGATCATGCAGAGCATAAAGAAAAATGCTGTCTGTGCAGCGTATGCCCCTACATGGTCTTTCGTTATCTCTCCAGTCAGCTCCATGATGTCATCATATAATTCTTTTATCTTTTTCATCACTTTTACCTAGCTTTGTTTATGTTCCGGCGTTCCACTTTTCCCAGTGATATCGCCTGTTCTGAACAGTTACATAATTTTATATTTTACCCGATTTTATACATTTTGTCTACGAACAATTATCCAATGGTGACGCCTTGATAAAAAAAAGTCAATATTTCCTGATAGTTTTTTCCACATTTTGCCATTTCATTCGCACCGGTCTGACTCATGCCAATCCCATGTCCGAACCCGCCGCCCTTTATGACAAATGTATCTCCGGACTTATTTATTGTGAAAAATGCACTTGGAAGAAGCTTGCTGCTTTTGACTTTTGTACCGTCCTGCTTTATAATTGTGTATCCTTTTCCTCCAAGAACACGCCGGATTTTATTTTCCGTTGAGACTCTTACACTACCTTTGTCACCGACAGCCTCTATTGTTAATACTACACCGCCCGGTCCATTTTCCAAAATATTGATATTCTGCAACGTTCCAATATCTTTGCCGGTATTTAGTCCAATCAAATTTGATAAAGTCTTTGCCTGAATCTTCGCCTCCCAGCGATACCATGGCAGATTTCTCTCATAATCACCGTTTTCATCTTTTACTTCTACAGACTGAAGATATCGGTTTCCGTCATTCTCCTCATTCCCCCAGGCTTTCATACTGGTCGTCTTCCCGCAAGAAGTGGAATAATAATAAGTCGTCACAATCTCTCCGTCCAGACGCACGACTTGTCCTGCCGTCTCCTGAACAGCCAGATCTGCGCTGTCTGCCGGTGCACTGTTGCCGTAGACCTGATAATTCGTACTGTCATCCACATGAGCTTCATATTCCGGATATCCATATTCTGCCATCTGCCTGTAGGCGTAACTTCTGGCACAGACTGCCTGCGCTTTCAGCGCTTCTATTTCATAACCGGACGGCATCTCGCTGGGCACGACCCGGCACAGATAATTCTCAACGGGAAGTTCATTGATAATCGCAATTCCTTCCGCTGTTGTCCGAAGCTCCAGTATACCTTGATAAGAAGGACTCCCGTATCCACGCTTCAGGCTATTTACCGTAATCTCCCCTTCTTTTGCCTGGATCCGGATGTTCCCACTCTGAAAACGGCTGTCATCTGGCATAAATGTCACTTCCGTCCCTGCTTCACATTCTTCTACTTTCTCCCCATACGTAATAGAAAGTCCTGTTGTTGAACTGACTGTCACAGACGGATGAATGGTATTCTTATATCCATCCGTCATAAGAAGAACCCGGATATTCGGATTAGACACTACCTGCGTCTCTTCTCCCTGATTTTTCTGCTCCGTTTGAACTTCTTCCTGCTTCTGGTCAAATGCTTCTTTTTCCTGGCGGTTTCCACGGACTCCGCCTTCGAGATTACTTGTTAGTCCTGCAATAATAAACACCAGAACCAGCACTGTCATACCATAATAAAATCTCTTTTCTCCTCGAAAATGTTTCAAACTCTATTCTCTCCCTAATCATTATGCCCTATGATTGATTCAACACCCACTCAAGTAGAAGGGGAATTAAATAAATGTCCCCCCTCACATTAGAAAAAGACAGCCGCGCAAACGACTGTCCTTTATCTTTTGTATGTTCCCCAAAATGCCGGTTCCTGTATTTTGACTCCTAGCTGTCTGCTAGGTGGGTGTCCGCATTCGCTTTTCTGCCATCCTCTGCATAATGAAGGCTCGACATATTACGAAGATATAAGAGTCCCGTTTAAAGTGATGTAGGTTCAAAATAACAGGAGTTATCGTGCATCCCAGGTTCTTACTTCTTGAATTATTATAACTCATTTACTCGTTTTTTACAACAGGCAGATTTATCTAGTTTCCATTTTATAAAATCTTTTTCTTTTCTATTCCGTTCGAAGTGCGGTCACCGGATCGCTCTTGGCAGCCTTCCTGGAAGGAATCAATCCGCCAAGTAATGTAAGTACGACACTTAAAAGAATCAGAACAATCGCTGGTGCAGCCGGAAGGATTGCGCTGACCTGATTATTGCCTGCAAGCGCATGAATCAGCATATTTCCCGGAATCAACATCAAAAGTGTCAATCCGATACCGATAAGTCCGGCGCAAAGTCCGATGATAAATGTCTCTGCATTAAATACTTGTGATATATTTCCTTTGGATGCTCCAATGGCTCTTAAAATACCAATCTCTTTCTTTCGCTCCAGCACACTAATATAGGTAATAACTCCAATCATAATCGATGATACGATCAGGGAAATTGCCACAAATGCAATTAATACATAACTGATCGTATTGATAATAGTGGTCACGGATGACATCATTGTTCCTACTATATCTGTATAAGAAATCACCTGTTCTTCTTTTCCCTCGTCTTCCATTTGCTGATTATAATGATCCAGAACCTCTACCACTTTTTCTTTGTTATCAAAGTCTTTTGGATAAATGGAAATGGAACTCGGATGACTGAAATCTGCATATCCGAGCTGCTGCAGATTATTATCATAGGAAGCGCTCTGTGTCCCAGACATGGACATCATAAGTTCCGTCAGATCATCTTCCGTCATATTGAACTGGAATGCATTTGCAAATGCATCCGCATCAAAATCCATAGCACCTCCAAGTGCATGTTGCAGATTTTCTCCTATCTGATTCATGGCAGATGTCATAACCGTTTCAAGTCCACCGGCAAGCTGCGTGGTCACCTGACTCATAGCAGATGTCATCTGTGTACTGATTGCCTGAGAAATGGCACCGGTATATGCACCCATGGACTGACCCATATAGCTATTCACGGCCGTACTGATCTGCTTTTGGAGACTATCCATATTGATTGCCTCTGAAAGTCCCTGATTCAGGCGTCTCTTTCCATCATCCGTCTTTATATAATTTACGAAATTCTCTGCCATCTTTGTCGGATCTGCATAATTCTTTTCCTTTGCATATGCAGTATAACCTTCTGCCAGTTCCTTTGCCATAGCTTGCAGTGTGTCACTGGAAATGTTGAAATCTATATCTCCAAATATTTCATTAGCCCATTTATTTACAATTGCATTGGCACGCCCGGTCTGTAGATACTGCTGGAAGTATGTTCCAAATTCCTCTGCGCCCGGATTTGCACCCTGTTCTGTAAGCCAGCTTTGAAAATCACTCATCACACTGGTCAACAGTTCCTTAATCTGCTCTGGTGTAATCGTAACTTCTCCGTTATTTTTCAGAATATCTTTCAAATATTTCTGAATAATGCCCTTTGCCTGATCGGAAGTCAGATATTCTGCAATCTGATTTCCAAGATTGGAATAATCTGCTTCCGGATGACTCTTTACATATTCCTGATACCCTTCCGAAAGACTTGACAGCATTTTCTGCATACCATCTGTATTGACCTGTACATCCAGATTCGTAAGAATATCTCCCAGATTCATCTGCGGCATATTGTCCATGTTGATTTCTACCTGATCCAAATTCACCATACCTGATAAATCCATAGAATTTCCATCTATCTGAAATGCCTTGGAAAGATCAAGTCCTGACAGATCCATGGAACTTCCAAGATTGTTCATGGCGTTGCTGTCAAAACCAAATGCGTTTTTCAGAGCATCCTCATCTATACGGAACAGAGAATTCATGTCAAATCCATTGTTCCCATCTGTATTGCCAAATTCTTCCCCGGTAAATACATTTACATTCGGATTCGCAAGCTGCTGTTTTACAATCTCGCTGCCTTTTGCCTGTTCTGCCACATGATTTACAAGGTCTGAGGTATAGTTAATTCCCGGTGTCAGTGATGAAGCCTTCGCATCTTCGGCTGACTGCACGATTCCCACAATTTTTACATCCTCTCCATCTTCGACCAGTTTGTTCATATAATCCGCATTGTCAGTTTTGTCTTTCCACACCTGATATTGGCTGTCATATTCATAATAATCTGAAGCATTTACCAGTTTAAATGTCTTTCCCAAAATATCATCATAAGTATAAGTTCCGATGTTTTCAGGCGTTTTTATCGTCTCTTCGTTGATGAACTGCTTAATCATATCATCGAGTTCAACCTGGTCTCTGAGTCCCAATGTATATAATAAGAAGTCACTCATGGAGCCATCCGGCGTCAGCACAAGAACACATTCATTATATTTTTTTGGCCATCTTCCGGCTTTCACATCATACTGATCTTCATAGAGATCCGTATTTTCCGGCATCTCAAAGAACACATTAGTACTCATCATGGAGGACATCAGACTATTCGAACCTGCAGATGCACCAAGTCCCAATGAGGAAAATGACTGATCCGGATTGACCTGACGAACATTGTCACCGTCCTGTCGAAACAATTGCGGCATCACATTGTAAGAATATTCTATTGCTTTTGTATAGTCATGAATCTTAGATTCACCACTGTCCAGATATTTTTTTAAAGCACCAAGGTCATTGGAATCCATCTTTGAAAACATATTGGTGACTACCTGCATGACCTTTACCTTATCTTTATCTTTTCCACTTTTCTTATCATCACTGCTTCCGGAATCCCCATTCATACCCACCATCATGGAAGTGAGATCAAATCCGGTACTTTGTATCTGCAGTGGATATTCAGACAATGTCTCTTCCTCAATGGACCGGATATAAGCGTTGACGCCATTTGAAAGAGCCAAAATCAGTGCAATTCCGATAATTCCAATAGATCCTGCAAAAGAAGTCAGAAGAGTTCTTGCTTTCTTTGTCCTTAAGTTATTAAAACTCAGTGACAGTGCCGTCAGAAGAGACATGGAAGATTTCCCCATATTCTTATGCTCCGGCGGTGCCAGATTTTCCTCTTCTACAATATATTCATCGGTGTCCGAACGAATCTTTCCATCTTTCAGATTGACGATCCTGGTCGCATACTGCTCTGCCAGTTCCGGGTTATGTGTGACCATAACGACCAGACGGTCTTTCGCTACCTCTCTAAGAAGATCCATGACCTGCACACTGGTGTCACTGTCCAGTGCCCCGGTCGGCTCATCTGCAAGCAGGATCTCCGGATCATTGACCAGCGCTCTTGCAATTGCAACTCTCTGCATCTGGCCTCCCGACATCTGGTTCGGCTTCTTATGAAGCTGCTGCCCAAGACCCACCTTCTCCAGTGCATCCACTGCACGCTTTCTTCTTTCTTCCTTCCCGACTCCCGAAATTGTCAGTGCCAGCTCAACATTTGCAAGCACCGTCTGATGCGGAATCAGATTGTAGCTTTGGAATACAAAACCAATCGTATGATTACGGTACGAATCCCAGTCTCTGTCCTTATATTTTTTTGTGGAAATGCCATTGATGATAAGATCTCCGCTGTCGTAGCGGTCCAGTCCTCCGATAATATTCAGAAGCGTGGTTTTGCCGGAACCACTGGGACCTAAGATTGCTACGAATTCATTATCTCTCAGATTCAGACTCACATCGTCCAGAGCCTTCTGTACCAGACTTCCAGTCCGGTACTCTTTTTTGATGTGTTGTATTTGAAGCATTCAAATTCTCCTATAGTTATATTTTGACTGTAATTTTTAGTTCATCTAATTATAGCGTAAATTTGTATACTTTTTCACACTGAGAAATGTTTTTAATAAAAGTTTTAGATATGAAGCTGATATATTACATCTGATGTCTTACAATGCGGTAATCATCCCCATTTCGATAATACGGGCACTGGTAATGCTGGTCAGAGATCAGACGCATATATTCATCCTCATCCATATTCACATCACACATATAGCTTTCATATTCTTCATCATATGTATAATACGTACAAGTCTCACAACTACCTCTCTGAGTGGTCTTTGCCATTTTCTTTCTTCCTTTCCATTTGTGAATTTTGCGATGCGACCTTCCCGCCGG
>OGWX01000907.1_pt1 | contig 20527 bp, 13 predicted proteins | sample 1576151 | NCBI WGS metagenome assembly OGWX01 (sample SAMEA3541591, study PRJEB24748) | human gut metagenome | biome: human gut; feature: human-associated habitat; material: faeces | place: China | collected 2012
TAAGAAAAATGAAAATTTAAAAGTAGCATTAGTCGATAAAGGATTAGATATTTACAAGAGAAGATGTCCAATTCTTGAACATAAAATTAAGAAATGTCCAGTGATTAAGGATCATGTGGGATGTATGCCAGCTTGTTCAATTACGAATGGGTTTGGTGGAGCAGGTGCTTATTCAGATGGAAAGTTTAATATTACACATGAGTTTGGTGGATGGATGACAGATTATTTATCAAATTCAGTGGTTGAAGATTTAATTGATTATGTGGATGGAATTAACTTAGAGCATGGGGCAACGACTGATATTACGGATCCAACGACTGATAAAGTACGTGAGATTGAGAAGCGTGGTTATGCAGTTGGACTGAAGCTATTACGTGCGAAGGTTCGTCATTTAGGAACTGAACAAAACTTAGAAATTTTAAAGAGTATTTATGAGGAATTGAAGGATCGCGTAGATTATCACTTCAAGACCGAAGTTAAAGAGGTTTTAACTGAGGATGGGGAAGTAAAAGGTGTGTTATTAGCCAATGGTGAAGTGATGGAAACGAAATATGTTTTCCTAGCCCCTGGTCGTGATGGATCTGTGTGGTTAAAAGATGTGATGAATAGTCAAGGAATTCCAATGAAGAATTTACAGGTGGATATTGGGGTTCGTGTTGAGACATCTGATATTGTTATGCAAGAGATTAATGAGCATTTGTATGAAGGAAAGTTTATGTATCGTACGAGTGTTGGAACGGTAGTTCGTACGTTCTGTTCAAATCCTTCAGGACATGTTGTAGTTGAAAATCATTCGGGAACGATGTTGGCAAATGGACATGCGTATAAGGATCCAAAGCTTGGAAGTAAGAATACGAACTTTGCTTTATTAGTATCACATACGTTTGAAGAGCCGTTTGATCAACCAAATGAGTTTGCACATGAGGTATCTCATTTAGCAAATAAATTGTCAAATGGATCGATTATTGTTCAAAAATATGGTGATATTTTAAGAGGGCGTCGTACGACTGAGAAACGTTTGAAAGAAGGATTTGTTGATCCAACGTTAAAAGAAGCTGTACCAGGTGACTTAGGATTAGTTCTTCCATATAACACAATGAAGTCATTGATTGAGATGACTGAGGCGTTAGATCATGTAACACCAGGGATTGCATCAGAACATACGTTATTCTACGGAGTAGAGGCAAAGTTCTACTCAGCACGTCCTGAGATTAATGATAAATTTGAAACAAAGGTTAAAGGATTATTCGTTGGTGGAGATGGCGCTGGTGTAACGCGTGGTCTTGCACAAGCTGGAGCAAGTGGTGTTTGGGTAGCTCGTCAAATTTTAGAACGTTATTAATTGAAAGGTGGATATTAAAATGACAAAGACAGTAGTAGTTGTAGGAACTCAATGGGGAGATGAAGGTAAAGGAAAGATTACAGATTATTTAGCACAACGTGCTGATATTGTAGCTCGTTATCAAGGTGGTAATAATGCAGGACATACGATTGAATTTAACGGACAACAGTTTAAGTTACGTTTAATTCCTTCTGGAATTTTTAGTGCTGAGAAAGTTATTTTAGGAAATGGGATGGTTATTAATCCTGAGGCATTACTTGAAGAAATCGCGTATCTAAATGAAGGTGGAGTTTCAACTAATCATATTCGTATTTCTAATAGAGCACATGTGATTTTCCCTTATCATATTGAGTTAGATGGTCTTCAAGAAGAGTTAAAAGGTGATCGTAAGGTTGGAACAACGAAGCGTGGAATCGGACCTTGCTATACAGATAAGTATGCACGTTGTGGAATTCGTATTGGAGATTTAATGGATAAGGAGTTATTTGCTGAGCTTTTACTTGAGCAAGTAACGGCTAAGAATGAGATTTTAGCGAAGTACGGTAAGCCAACATTCTCATTTGAAGAGATTTATACAAAATATTGTGAGTATGCTGAGGTTATTCGTCCTTATGTGACAGATACTTCTTATGAGTTAGATGAGGCGTTAACTGAAGGTAAAAAAGTTTTATTTGAAGGGGCTCAAGGGGTTATGCTTGATGTGGATCATGGAACTTATCCATTTGTTACGTCTTCAAACCCATCAGCTGGAGCAGTTACAACTGGTTTAGGAGTTGGACCTACTAAGATTGATGAAGTTATTGGGGTTGTTAAGGCTTATTCAACTCGTGTTGGAGAAGGTGCATTCCCATCTGAGTTACATTGTGAGATTGGAGCACGTATTCGTGAAATCGGACGTGAGTATGGAACGGTAACTGGTCGTCCTCGTCGTATTGGATGGTTTGATAGTGTAGTTGTTTCTCATACTCGTCGTGTAAGTGGATTAACTGGAATCTCAGTTAACTTATTAGATGTTTTATCAGGTTTAGATACATTAAAAATTTGTACGGCTTATGAGTTAGATGGACAAGTAATCAAATATGTTCCATCAACAATTCGTGAGTTTGAACGCTGTGTACCAGTTTATGAAGAGATGCCAGGATGGCAAGAAGATATTACTGGAGTAACATCATTTGAAGAGTTACCAGTAGCAGCTCAAAATTATTTACGACGTATTGAAGAATTAGTTGGAGCACCAATTGCAATCTTCAGTGTTGGTCCAGACCGTGAACAAACAATCTTAATGAAAGAATTATTAGTCTAACTCGGTGCTTTGCATCGTTAGTTAGACTATATGTCGCAATAAGCGGCGATATCTAGTTAAGTGATAGCAACGAAAGTTGCGAGTAATTAGGGATATGGTTAGAGTTAGAAGTTTGAAGGCATATTCGTTCTAGACATCGCAACAAGCGGTGATATCCTTTCAAGTGATAATTCGTAGCGGGAATTTAGTTATTCGTGGGGAAGCGAATAATTGATGGTACCGGATTATCAGTAATATGTGAGAAATAGAAAATCAAAGTGGGGACTTTTGATATATGAGAAGCAACGTCGTTTTTGAGACGTTGCTTTTTTTTGGAAATATTGTACAATGGTAGTACATGAAAGTTATAGAAGGGATGAATACGTGGATGAATAAGTGGTATTATATTATTTTTATTGTTTGTCTTTATTTTTTTAATGAGGCTTTCAATCAGTATATTGTGATGCATGGTTTGATTCAAGGATTGATTGTGGGGTTAGTTATTGCGTTTTTATGTAAGTTCATTTTTAATATGGTGACGAAGACGATTGTATTTGTGGCGGTTGTTTGTGCATTAATTGCATTTTTAGTTTCGGCAATGATGACTGTAAATTTATTTACAGCGGTGCCGGCTTTTGCGACAGATGATTTTTCTGATGCAGAGGTGGTAGTTGAGGAAGACAGCAATGAAGATGCTGAAGAAATGGAAATTCAGGATTCAACAGAGGAAGATTTTGAGGATGAAGGTGCAGTAACGGAAGATAGCGCTGCATCAGAAAGCGAAGTAGACAGTGTGACAGATGTGGATCTGTTTTCAGACGCGGATTCTGAAGATGCAGTTGCAGAATCCCAACAGTTAAAAGATGCACCGACCGCAGAAGCAAAACTGGAGTCAGGCTTTGGGAGCGATTATCAGAAACTTCTTTTTTCTGACGGTGCATATGCAGGAGGAATCAGCCAGATCCTTGTAAATGGAAATGTATGGGAAAAAGTATCTTCAAAATACAGTTTGTTTAGAAGAAATGCATATTATATGGATAGTTCAGATGCTTCGGCAGTCTTTGACGGCAGTGGAGACGGCATGCTGACTATCGGAGATATTATTACGATAAAAAATCCGTCATACCAGGATCTGCTTCTTTGTGTGAAGGGGAGTGGAAGTGATTTCGCAGTGGAGCCTTATGATCCAAGCAGTGGAAATGATAAAGAAGGTCCATCTGATGGACAGAACACATTATATGTGAGATTAAACGGATATTTTGACAGTGCACTTACCGGTCAGCAGAAATATGATGCGATCAGTGGAGCATCTACTTCGGTTTCTACGAATAAAAACAGCAATGTTATTGTTGAAGCGGCAGTGGTTCCGGACGGAACAACGCCGGGAAAAAATGACTGGAAACCTTTACATGAAGCAGTAACGGTAAATACAAAAAAGACAAGCGTAAATATTGACACGGAATCCTGTGGAATGTCAGGTGTATACTCGATTTATGACAGCTCCCTGTCACTGAGCGGTGTTCCCGATCAACCGGGTTCTTATCCGGTAAGTGTAACAGTAACAGATCAGAATGGCAGAACCGCAACCAGTAATGAGCTTGCATTTAAGGTTTATTCACGTACAGAAAAACTGAGTGACTGCCTGAAACTTGAAAATGCACAGCAGACTGCAGATGGCAAATACATGTATGATATGGAACCATGGGCAATTGCTGCTTTTGGCGGTACAAATGAGACAGTGACAGTACCGGCACAGATCAAAGCATGGTATGGCTCTCATACAAGTGGAACATATGGTGAGCTGGGATATTCTGTATCCGAATCAGAAAGCCCGACACAGACATTGATTGTTCCGTCAGGCTGTGATCTGACACTTGTAAATATGAAAATTTTCAGCAGTGTACGAATTATTGTACAGAAAGGCGGAAGACTTTGCCTGCGTGATTCTTCTGTCCACGGACTGATCGAAGCAATGGATGGAGGAAGAATCTCTGTAAATTATGACAACTACGGTGGAAGCTTTTTGACAGGTGCTTCTGTTAATGGACAGTTGATCCTGAATGGCGGGGCAATTCTGGAGAACTCGCTGATTTATTCCAATACAAATTTTCTGGCGAATGGATCAGAGGTGCGTCATAATACAGCGCCTGTAGTGCTTGTTAAGGGAAATGTGGCTTTGGAGGGTGAGGTTTACATCAGAGGCGATGAGGCCGCTACCGGCAAAGACCCGAACACCCAGAAAAGTTATAGTGGACAGCCTGCAATGAAAATATCCGGAGGTACACTCACAATCTCGGACAATGGTGTCCTTGGTGTATTTGGCGGGGGAAGAAATGCCACGACATCCGTAGGTGGTGCAGCACTGATTCTGGATCAGGGAACAGTTAAGGGTAATGGAAAGCTGATCGCAGTTGGTGGAAATGGTTCTTTTGACGATGGCGGCAATGGTGTCAGCGGAACCGGATCAATCGAAACATCCAGTGCATGGCTGGAAGGCGGCTCTGCAATCATGTCGAAAGAAGATTCCGTTGCCGGAAAGGCATATGTTTCTTCTGTTAATATAGCTGATCGCACGATAGTGAAATCGGTTGATGGAAGAAAAATTTCCGATAATTTTGAAGATGCAACGGAAAGACAGTGGAAAGATATTACAAAAAAACCGAACCTGACATTATATGAAATAACAGATCCAGATAAGAAACCAGAGCCGAGTGTAAAACCGGAACCAAGCGAGAAACCGGAACCAAGCGAGAAACCGGAGCCAAGTGAGAAACCAGAACCGAGTGAGAAACCGGAGCCAAGTGAGAAACCGGAACCAAGCGAGAAACCGAAGCCAAGTGTAAAACCAGAATCGGGCAAAAAGCCTGAAACGATAAAGATACCTGCAAAAGTAAATAGTGCGAAGGCTACGTCTGCCGGATATAACCAGATCAGAATTACATGGAAGAAAGCTGCAAATGCAAGTGGATATATCATTGAAAGAAAAAAAGGATCAAAATGGCAGATAATCGCAAATGTAAAAGCGTCTGCAGTTTCTTACACACAGCGCAATTCCAAGAAGTATCCAATTCAGACAGGATGTGGATATGCATATCGAATCAGAGCGTATCGAGTGGTTAACGGGAAATATGTTTACGGAGAATATTCCGGAGCATTCAGTGGCAAAGCATTACCGGCAGCGCCGACGTTAAGAGTAGCAAGAAAATCTTCCGGTATTCAGTTAAGCTGGAGAAAAGTTCCGGGTGCATCCGGATATGTAGTATACCGCTACATCGGAGGAAAATGGAGCAGAATTGCCTCTACAGACAAAATAACGCTCATAGACAGAAAAGTATCAAAAGGCCGCAGCTATAGTTATCTTGTACGAGCATATCGTATGGTAAATGGAAAAAGGGTATACGGAAGCTGGTCTGGACTGAAAAGAATAAAAAGATAAAAGCGGAAAGAATATATTCTGCTGATGAAAGCTCTCTTTATCGAAAATCCGATAGAGAGGGCTTTTTCCAAATTCCAGGTTTACAAATATTTGCAAATATGCTACTATTTTTAAAGAGCGGAAATATGATATGTTCCGCAGAATATAAGCAAACTCACAGAACAAGAGAGTACATTTGCTGACCACATTACAGAGAATTCCCCGATGGAAGAATTGCTATGCTATGAGCAGAAGAATAGCGCAGAATGAAAAAGAATCGTTCCATTCCAGTGGCTGAGAGGGAAGTGCAGGTGCAGATGGAAGATGGCTTGGGAGAGGTGCAGTCGAGATGAGATTCACATTCAGACTGCAACAGGACCGCCTGTTATAGCGGAAGGGTATCAGGACAATGGCAGATTATCAGATCATTACAATAGTGGTCGGAGTATTTGTATGGAATCGTACCCGATAAGGTTTCTGACTGCGAGGCAGGAACGAACAGAAGTGGTAACACGGGCAGGACTCGTCTTCTCAATATGAAGGGAAGATGGTCTTTTTTTTACGTTATAGGAAATTACTTCGTAATGTTCCAATAATGTAAAAACGTTTCGCGAGGATATTTAAGAATATTAATCAGGAGGAACTATAAAATGGACAAGCAGAAGTATTATATTACAACAGCGATTGCTTATACATCCGGTAAGCCGCACATTGGTAACACCTACGAGATCGTACTGGCAGACGCAATTGCACGTTACAAGAGACAGGAAGGATATGACGTATTTTTCCAGACAGGAACTGACGAGCATGGTCAGAAGATCGAGCTCAAAGCAGAAGAAGCAGGAATCACACCAAAGGAATTTGTAGATAATGTATCCGGTGAGATCAAGAGAATCTGGGATCTGATGAACACTTCCTATGACAAATTCATCCGTACCACAGATGCTGATCACGAAAAACAGGTTCAGAAAATTTTCAAGAAAATGTACGCAAAAGGAGATATCTACAAAGGACATTACGAAGGAATGTACTGTACACCATGTGAATCTTTCTTTACAGAATCACAGCTTGTAGACGGCAAATGTCCGGACTGCGGACGTCCGTGTGTACCTGCAAAAGAAGAAGCATACTTCTTCAAAATGAGCAAATATGCAGACCGTCTGATCGATTACATTAATACACATCCGGATTTCATCCAGCCGGAATCACGTAAAAACGAGATGATGAACAACTTCCTTCTTCCGGGACTTCAGGATCTCTGTGTATCCAGAACATCCTTTAAATGGGGAATCCCGGTAGATTTCGATCCGAAGCACGTTGTATATGTATGGCTGGATGCCCTGACAAACTATATCACAGGTATCGGCTATGACTGCGACGGAAACAGCAGCGATAAATTCAACAAATACTGGCCTGCAGATCTTCACCTGATCGGAAAAGATATCATCCGTTTCCATACGATTTACTGGCCGATCTTCCTGATGGCACTTGGACTTCCGCTTCCGAAGCAGGTATTTGGACATCCGTGGCTTCTTCAGGGCGATGGAAAGATGAGTAAATCAAAAGGAAATGTACTCTATGCAGATGAGCTGGTAGATTTCTTTGGAGTAGATGCGGTCCGTTACTTTGTTCTGCATGAGATGCCGTTTGAAAATGATGGCGTAATCTCCTGGGAGCTGATGGTAGAAAGACTGAATTCCGATCTTGCCAATACACTTGGAAACCTTGTAAATCGTACCATTTCTATGACAAACAAATATTTTGGTGGTACTGTTACTGATAAAGGTGTGGCAGAAGAAGTAGATGCAGATCTGAAAGCTGTGACAGAAAATACACCAAAGGCAGTAGAAGCAAAAATGAACGAGCTGCGTGTGGCAGATGCAATCACAGAAATCTTCAATCTGTTCAAACGCTGCAACAAATATATCGATGAGACCATGCCGTGGGCACTGGCAAAAGAAGAAGACAAGAAGGATCGTCTGGAAACAGTTCTGTGGAATCTGATCCAAAGCATTTCCGAAGGTGCAAAACTGCTTGAATCTTTCATGCCGGAAACAGCTGAAAAGATCCTGGCACAGCTTGGTGGCGGACATGTGGTAGAAAAACCGGAAATCCTGTTCCAGAGACTCGACCTGGAAGAAGTCATGAAAAAAGTAGAAGAGCTTCATCCAAAGGTTAAAGAAGAAAAGGAAGAGGAAGAAGAAGGAATCGACATCGAAGCAAAACCGGAGATCACTTTTGAAGATTTTGAAAAGATGCAGTTCCAGGTAGGCGAGATCATTTCCTGCGAAGCAGTCAAGAAATCCAAGAAGCTTCTCTGCTCACAGGTTAAGATCGGAAGTCAGGTAAAACAGATCGTTTCCGGAATCAAAGCACACTATACACCGGAAGAAATGGTAGGTAAGAAGGTTATGGTTCTTGTGAACCTGAAACCTGCAAAACTCGCCGGAGTGCTTTCAGAAGGTATGCTGCTCTGCGCAGAAGATGCAGATGGTAATCTTGCGCTGATGACACCGGAGAAGAAGATGCCGGCAGGAGCAGAGATCTGCTAATCAAATGATTGGATAAATAAAAACGAGGAGAAGAATCCAGGATCTGGAAACTTCTCCTCAATTTTTAATGTTGAGAATTGTCTGATTTTTTTTCATCTGTGATACTTTCTTCGCTGTTCAGCTTTGATTCTAAACCTGTATTCTTTTCTTTCAGTGTGGCAAGCTGGTGATTCAGCTCCAGATTTTGTGAGTACAGTTTTTTGTTCGACTGTTTGAGTGTATGTATTCTGCACATCGAAAAAATAAGGAGAATAGCAAGTACAATAAGAGTAACATCTTTCCACATTATTTTATTTTTCATAAACCTTTCCCTCCCGTTGCATCCTTTTTGCTGTGTAATAATTATACAGCAAACTCGAAAATTTACCACTGGCAAAGTGCTATATTTTGTAGAACAAATAGAGCGAAAATTAGTGAAAAAGAAAAGAATCGGATAATTTCCGATTCTCTTCTTTTGCAAGCAATCTTTAAGTTTACAGAATATCAATATATTCTCCGGCAAGTGCTTTGTTCATACTTCTTACAGCACAGAATTTTCCGCACATACTGCAGGTATCGCTGTGGTCGTCTTCTGGTTTACGGCTGTCACGGATCGCTTTTGCTGTTTCAGGATCGAGAGCGCAGGCGTACTGTGCATCCCAGTCAAGAACACGGCGTGCATCTGCCATCTTGTCATCGATATCACGTGCATGCGGGATACCTTTTGCAATATCAGCGGCATGGGCTGCAATCTTAGAAGCAATGATTCCCTGCTTGGTATCATCGACATTTGGAAGTGCAAGATGCTCGGCAGGTGTGACATAGCACAGGAATGCAGCTCCGCTCATTGCTGCAACAGCGCCACCGATGGCTGCAGTGATGTGGTCATATCCAGGAGCGATATCTGTTACCAGAGGTCCGAGTACATAGAACGGTGCGCCCATGCAGATACTCTGCTGTACTTTCATGTTGGCAGCGACCTGATCAAGCGGTACATGTCCAGGACCCTCTACCATTACCTGTACATTGTGGTCCCATGCACGTTTTGTAAGTTCTCCAAGACGCACCAGTTCTTCAATCTGGCATACATCGGTAGCATCGGCCAGACATCCAGGGCGGCATGCATCACCAAGGGAGATCGTAACATCATATTCTTCGCAGATATCAAGAATCTCATCATAGTGTTCGTAGAAAGGATTTTCTTCTCCGGTCATACACATCCATGCAAATACAAGACTTCCGCCACGGCTTACAATATTCATTTTACGTTTGTGTTTTTTTATCTGTTCAATCGTTTTACGTGTAATTCCGCAGTGAAGTGTGACAAAGTCCACACCATCTTCTGCGTGAAGACGGACAACGTCGATGAAGTCCTGCGCAGTCAGAGTTGCAAGATCTCTCTGATAGTGAATGACACTGTCGTATACAGGAACTGTACCGATCATAGCAGGACATTCATGTGTCAGTTTCTGGCGGAATGGCTGTGTGTTACCGTGGCTCGATAAATCCATGATGGCTTCGGCACCAAGATTTACAGCGCTCATAACTTTTTCCATTTCAATATTGTAATCCTTACAGTCGCGGGATACACCAAGGTTTACATTGATCTTGGTACGGAGCATGCTTCCGACACCCTCCGGATCAAGGCTGGTGTGATTCTTGTTGGCACAGATTGCAACCTTGCCTTCAGCAACAAGTTTCATAAGTGCTTCTGTTGTCATGTTTTCTTTTTTTGCTACAATCTCAATTTCAGGAGTGACAATTCCTTTTCTTGCAGCATCCATCTGTGTTGTGTAATTTCTCATGTGTTTGCCTCCGTTAAAAAATTAAATATAAGGTTATAATGCGTCAGCAAAACACACAGATTTCGATGCAGGAAAACATTTCTCTACACAGATCTGAGGTTCATAAAAGAACTATGAAATTACTGACGCCTATATCAGATGGGAAAATCTGATACTTGTGTATGCGGTACAAGGTGGTGTCCCCAATGTACCGTTTCTAAACAACTCTTAACGAGTCGTTTTTATCATAGCCATTACGCCGCTTTTATTCAGCGCTGTAATCAGCAGAAATGCAAGAATGCTTCCTGCAATAGTAGAAATCAGAAATGGAACTACATAGACGAAGATCCCGGCAGGAGTGATTCCCATAATATATACTGCAACAGGATAAGCAGCCAGGCCGCCAAGAATTCCTGTGCCGAGTGCCTCTGCAAGACAAGTCAGGCTGAGCTTGTGGCAAATGGAGTATACAAGTCCACAGCAAAGTGCTCCAACCATACTTCCGGGAAAAGCCATCATGCTGCCAAGACCAAGCAGATTTCGTAACAGGCTGGCACAAAATGCAATTCCTACACTGTACCAAGGCCCTAACGTGACTGCTGCCAGGATATTAATAATATGCTGTACAGGTGCACATTTACTGCCTGCAACCGGAAAGCTTAAGAAACTTCCGACGATGGCAAGAGCCGTAAATACACCGGCAAGAGCTAGTCGTCTTGTCCGTGAAGAGTCTGATGATAAAGTTGTGTGTGTCATAAATAAACATTCCTTTCATAAAAAAATACCCTTCATTCATAAAGCGGATGGAGGGTACAAAAAGTAAAAAAAGAAGAGATGCGGGGGCATCTCTGTCAAATCAATACATGGTATGAATCCCTCCGTTGGCATTATCCAAATCAGGTAAAGGGTCGAAACGGAATTACGCTTCCTCTCAGCCGGTTTTCTCCAGCTCCCCCTGTTAATATGAACTTTGTTCACGGATTATTATAGCGTAGTCAATATCAGATAGCAAGAGAGAATGAGAAATTTTATATACATGTGATAGAAAATTATGGTAATATATAGAAAGATGTTGTAAATGAATATGTTGCTTTAAAGCGCAGATGTGTGAACTGGAGGTTCAGAAGAATGAGAGAGAATAATTTGGCAAGGTTTATAAAAGCACAGGATTCTGATTATAAGACGGCTCTTGCAGAAATCAAGAGCGGACATAAGAGAAACTGCTGGATGTGGTATATTTTCCCACAGATACAGGGACTTGGCAGTAGTGGTACTGCAATGTACTACGCTATTGAGAACTATGAAGAAGCAAAGGAATATATAGAAAATCCGGTAACAGGTGCGCATTTAAGAGAAATCTCAGAAACACTGCTTTCACTGGAATCGAACGATGCTACGCAGGTGATGGGATGGCCGGATGATTTGAAACTCCGTTCTTCCATGACATTATTTGCACTGGCAACGAAGGAGAATGAGGTGTTCTTAAAAGTTCTGGATAAATTTTATGATAATCAGCCGGATGCACAGACGGTAGATATTTTGGATATGGGATATCTGGTGATGAGAATTGATGAACCGGATTTTGGATGTGAAGGAAGACCGGACGGGGTAGAACCAATGGCTAAAGTAACCCTTCTGAAGCTGAAAAGTGAAGAAGAGATTCAGTTAGAGATTCCGGATGCGGAACTTTACCGGAAAGAGATTGTTGAGGGGAGCGAAGTTGCAGTCAGTCCGGATGGAGTCATGATTAAGATGTAAACAGATCAGGGAGCCGGTTCAGAAGACGATAAGTAAATAAGACGGATAATAGTAATAAAGGGGAGTTTCAGGTGAAAGACAGAGACGAGAAAAAAGAGACCAAGAAGAAAAGAAAAGAAGAGAAGGAAGAACTGACCGGTATGGCGGCTGTATGGGATTATCTGAAAACATTTCTGATCATATTCTGTGTTGTATTTGCAATGAACAAACTGGTGTATATCAATGCCGTGATTCCGTCGGAATCTATGCAGAATACGATCATGAAAGGAGACCGGGTGCTGGGGAACCGTCTGGCATATATCAAAGATGACCCGGAGAGATATGACATTGTAATCTTCAAATATCCAGATGATCCGTCCAAGATTTTTATCAAGCGCGTGATCGGACTGCCAGGAGAGACGGTTACCGTGAAAGATGGGAAGGTTTACATTGATGGAAAAGAGCAGACACAGGCGGTAAGCTTCTGCCCGGAAGAGATGACGGGAAGCTTCGGACCTTATGAAGTCCCGGAAGATAGTTATTTTGTAATGGGAGATAACCGGAACAACAGTCTGGATTCCAGATACTGGGATAACACGTATGTGAAGAAAGAGGCAATTCTGGCCAAAGCAGGATTCCGGTACTGGCCGCTTAATAAAGTTGGATTTGTAAATAAATCTGCAGAAAAATAGTTGCAATTGTTTTCCGTGTTTTATATAATGAATAAAGTTTTGCGAGAAAAGGCTCTGAAGCGATATCAGGGTCTTTTCTTAACGTAAACACATAGAAGGCAGCTTGAAGATGAAAGATAGCGATATACACAGATGACGGAAAAGGAGGAAAACAGGATGGAAAAAGATATGACAGCCGGCAGACCCGGGAAGATCATTTTCAATTTTACAATGCCGATCTTTATCGGCAATATTTTCCAGCAGTTTTATAATATGGCAGATACGGTGATCGTCGGGAAATTTGTCGGTAATGCGGCACTGGCGGCGGTAGGAGCATGTGGAACACTGGTATTTCTGATCATTGGCTTCCTGCAGGGAGTTACGGCGGGATTTACGGTTGTTACAGCACAGCACTTCGGAGCCGGAAACATGAAGGCGATGAAGAAGTCTGTGGCATCCGGTGCGGTACTTACAGGGATCGTAACCGTTATTCTTACATTGCTGAGTATGATCAGTATGGCGAAGGTGCTGCATTTGATGAATACACCGTCAGACATGTATGGAGAAGCTTACGGATATATTATGGTCATCTGCGGTGGGATTGTGGCACAGGCACTTTACAATTATCTTGCAAGTGTATTAAGGGCACTGGGCGATAGTAAGCGTCCGCTTTATTTTCTTGTGGTTGCAGCACTTTTGAATATTGTGCTGGATCTGGTGTTTATCATTGTATTTAGAATGGGAGCGGCAGGGGCAGCCTATGCGACAGTGATCGCACAGGGAATTTCGGGAATCCTGTGTCTGCTATATATTGCAAAGAAGGTTCCCGCACTGTATCTTCATAGAGAAGACTGGGAAATAGATAAGAATCTGGCCGGATGGCAGCTGAAGATCGGACTTCCGATGGCATTCCAATATTCTATCACGGCGATAGGAACGATTGTTGTACAGTCTTGCCTGAATATCCTCGGTTCTACAGCTGCAGCCGGATTTGCGGCAGCAAGCAAGATCGAGCAGGTGTTTACGCAGGCCTACGTTGCGCTTGGTACAACGATGGCGACTTACTGTGCACAGAATATGGGGGCAGGGAAATATACGAGAATCCGTAAAGGATTTAAGAGTGCAACATTGATTGGATTTATTTATGCGGTTGTGACAGGTGTGATTATTTTCTTTGTCGGAAAATATATGACGATATTCTTTGTATCAGAGAATGTAAATCAGATCATGGAATATGTGGATATTTATTTGAGGTGTGTAAGCGTGTCATTCCTGCCTCTTGTTATTGTTAATTTGTATAGAAACGGAATTCAGGGAATGGGATATGGACTGCTTCCGATGACAGCGGGGATTGCAGAACTTGTCGGACGGAGCGGTGCATCGCTGATTGCATCACATTTTGGCAGCTATATGGGAATCTGTCTGGCATCTCCGGCGGCATGGGTGCTGGCGGGAACACTTCTTCTTATTATGTACTTTGAGATCATGAAAGGAAAGAAAGACAGAAATTTGAAAAATAGATAGAAAACTGAAAAGCAACTTGTTATAATAAAATGTACGAATAAACATAGAAACATTGATGGGTGAAACAGCATGAATCAAAGAGTAATAAAAAAAGTCCGTTGTAATATCTGTTCAGCGGGATGTCCGATCGATGCTTATGTAGAAGAAGGAACGCTTGTGTCGGTAGAAGGCAGCCGGGATCTTCCGGGGCAGAGTGGAGGATTATGTTCTAAAGGAGCTGCTTCCAGGCAGTATGCTTATAACAAAGACAGGATTCTGTATCCGATGAAACGGATCGGGGAAAAAGGAAGCGGGGAATTTGAACGCATATCCTGGGATGAAGCGTATCGGATGATTGCAGAGAATCTTCTCAGGATCAAAAAAGAATATGGTCCGCAGGCGGCAGCATTTTATGCGGGATATCCGAAATGGTACAGACCGGCACTTCTGCGGCTTGCCAATGCTTACGGGTCTCCGAATTACTGTACGGAATCCAGTACCTGTTTTCAGTCGGCGGCAATGGCATGGAGATCTATTTATGGAAATGACATCTGCTTTCCGGATCTGATGCATGCACAGACGGTTCTCGTATGGAGTAACAATCTGTATCATTCCAATGTGGGAATGGCAAGACCTTATCAGTCGTTAAAAGCACGTGGGGCGAAGATCATAGCCGTAGATCCAAGAGAGACCGTAACGACACAGGCAGCGGATATCCACTTGAAACTTCTGCCGGGAACGGACGGAGCACTTGCGCTGTCTATGGCACAGGTGATCATAGAAGAAGGGCTGTATGATAAAGAATTTGTAGAAAAATATGTATATGGTTTTGAGGAGTATCAGGCATATGTGAATCAATTTCCACCGGAAAAAGCAGAGAAGATCACCGGTGTAGATAAGAAACTGATCCGTGAAGCTGCCAGAATGTATGCGTCTAACGGTCCGGCTGGCATAATGTTTTCAGCGTCTCCAGTTGTACATAATATTAATGGAATGCAGAATTACCGGGCAGTGATGTGTCTGATCGCACTTACCGGCAACTATGATATCCCGGGTGGCAATCCGTCAAGACCGGGTCCGGTGTCTCCTTGCAATGAATATGGAAAAGTAAAACGGCTGGATACGATAGAAGCCATCGGTGAGAAAGATTTTCCGGCATGGTTTGATCTCCCGTGTGAGGAAGCGCAGTGTACAAGAATTGCAGATTATATTCTGAAGGAAGAACCATATCCGCTGAAAGCTGTGGTGGGATTCGGCCTGAACCACAGAATGTGGCCGGAACCGGAATATTTTCAGAAGGCGTTAGAAGCGTTGGATTTTTATGTGAATGTAGATCTGTTTTTTTCAGATTCAAGTAAGATGGCAGATCTGGTTCTTCCGGCAGCGTCTTCCTTTGAACGAGATGTTGTGCTGAATGGACGGGGAGGAATGTTCTTCCTGTCAGAAAAAGCAATCGAACCGGTCGGAGAGGCGAAGAATGATATTGAGATCATGATCGGCATGCTTCGTGCCATGCAGTTACATGATGAAGCATTGGAACATGGCTATGAGAAATATATGGAATATATTCTGGAGCCATCCGGTGTCACACTGGAGGAATTGCGGGCGCATCCGGAAGGGGTAAAAGGACGTGTGATCATTCCGCCGGCATTTAAGAGATATGAAAAAGAAGGCTTTCATACACCATCCGGTAAGGTGGAATTTGTATCACAGATACTCGAACGTTACAAAGACAGCCACGGATATTCCGGACTTCCGGAATACAGAGATTTCCGTGAGGTGTCAGGCATGGCCAGGGAAGCATATCCACTGATTCTGAATACCGGTTCCAGAAAACCACAGCTTTTCCATGCAAGAACATACCGGGTACCGTGGCTTGCAGGACTTGAAAAGGCAACACTGGTAGAGATCCATCCGGAAGATGCGAAAAAGTATGGTATTGCAGATGGTGACATGGTGAGGGTATCTTCCCCGGTGGGAAGTATCTGCGGAATTGCGGCGGTTTACCTGAACAGCCAGCCGGGAATTGTACACGTCTATCATGGCAATGCAAAGGGTGAGGCAAATGATCTGATAGACAGAAATTATCTGGATCCAATTTCAGGATTCCCGGGATATAAAAGTTATTTCTGTAAAATCGAGAAAGAAAAAGGCGAGGTGAAGGCATGAGTTACCGATTAAAATTTGATCCGGATAAATGTGTCGGCTGTTATGCCTGTCATATAGCCTGTCTGGATGCACACCATGATGTGGAAGATGTAGATGCAAAGAGCCATCGGACGGTCAAAAAGGTAGTGAAAAATCAGTTTGAAAAGAATATCTGTCCGGGCTGTGATCACTGCGGTATCTGTATCAAAGCCTGTCCGGTGCAGGCAATTTACAAAGATCCGAAGACTGGATTTGTACTGACAGACAAAGAAAAATGTATTGGATGTCATGCCTGCGAAAAGGTCTGCCCGAAAGACGTGATCCATTTTGACAAGGACGGAAAAATGGAAAAGTGTGACGGGTGTATTGAAAGAATCAGGGAAGGGCGGGAACCTGCCTGCGTCAGAGTCTGTTTTCCCGGTGCGATCACACTGGAATAAAGACGAATAGATAAAAAGGTGAGACTGATAAAAGTAAGAATAGATGAAACTGGATAAAGCTAAGTAAAGAAAGATAAGGATAAAGGCGTATGTTAAAAATCAAGGAATATGTGAAGGCAGAAAGTCTGGAACAGGCATATGAACTGAACCAGAAGAGGACGAACTGCATTCTGGGCGGCATGTTGTGGCTTAAGATGTCGAACCGGAATGTACAGAAAGCGATTGATCTGTCCGGACTTGGTCTGAATCAGATCGAAGAGACAGAAGAAGAATTCCGGATCGGATGTATGACGACACTCCGTGAACTGGAATGTCATGAAAGATTGAATCAGTGGTGTGAAGGCGCAGTAAAAGATGCGGTCAGTGATATTGTCGGCGTACAGTTCCGGAACCTTGCAACGATTGGTGGAAGTATATTCGGACGCTATGGATTTTCGGATGTACTGACGGTGTTTCTTGCAATGGACAGTTACGTAGAACTGTATAAAGGAGGGATTGTTCCATTACAGGAATTTGCGCAGATGAAAAGAGACAATGACATTTTAGTTAGAGTCATTGTAAAAAAGGATCAGAGAAAGATGATCTATCTGGCACATAGAAATTCCAAGACAGATTTTCCGGTATTGACATGTGCGGTTTCAGTAAATGCTGAAAATGGATGCGTATGTATCGGTGCAAGACCGCAGAAGGCGGTCCGACTGGAACTGACAGAAGCAGTCAGAGAAAAAGTATGGAGCGGTGTCTGTACTGAAGAAGAGATGAAGAAAGAGGCAGAATGCATTGCTTCACAGGTGAAGACGGACAGTAATATGCGCGCCGGCAAAGAATACAGAAGCCGTCTGGCATATGTTCTGATCCGCAGGACATTGGAAGCACTGAATACAAAAGGAGGAGATCAGTAGGATATGAAAGTAAAGATTCTTTTAAATGGGACAATGAGAGAAGCGGAAATATCCAGCGATCAGCTTCTGATCGATTTTGTCAGAGATCATGGATGCTATAGTGTAAAACGTGGATGTGAGACGTCGAACTGCGGTCTGTGTACAGTGTTTGTAGATGATAAACCGGTATTATCCTGTTCGATGCTGACAGCCAGAGTCGACGGATGCAAGGTAGATACGTTAGAAGGACTTCAGGAAGAAGCAAAAGAATTCGGTGCATTTGTTGCAGATCAGGGTGCAGAACAGTGCGGTTTCTGCAATCCGGGAATGATCATGAATGCAATTGCCATGTTCCGCGAGAATCCGGAGCCGACAAGAGAAGAAATCAAGGCATATCTTGCGGGAAATCTTTGCAGATGTTCCGGATATGAAGGACAGCTTCGTGCAATGGAAGCATTTATCGAATACAGAAAGAAAGGAGAAAGATCATGAAAGCAGTCGGACAACCGATAAGAAAAAAAGACGCAATGGCACTGGTGACAGGAAAGCCGGTATTTATGGATGATCTTGCTCCAAAGGACTGCCTGCTCGTAAAGGTACTCCGAAGCCCGCATGCCAATGCGATCGTAAAATCAGTAAAGACAGATGTGGCAAAAAGAGTGCCGGGGATTGAAGACGTTTACACATGGGAAGATGTGCCGCAGGAAAGATTTACAACAGCAGGACAGACCTACCCGGAGTTCAGCCCATATGACCGGCTGATCCTGGACCGGCATGTCAGATATGTGGGAGATCCGGTGGCAATCGTTGCAGGTGAGAATGAGGCATGTGTGGATAAAGCGTTAAAGATGCTGAAGGTGGAATACGAAGTGCTTCCGGCAGTTCTGGATTTTCATATGGCAAAAGATGGTGATGTTCTGGTACATCCGGAAGATAACTGGAAAGCACTCTGCAAGGTAGGCGCCGATAATAAGAGAAATCTCTGTGCAAGCGATTCTACGGAAGATGGAGATGTGGATGCAGTGCTGGCAGATTGTGATGAGGTCGTAGAAGGAACTTATCACGTCAGGGCTGCGCAGCAGGCCATGATGGAGACATTCCGTACCACTTGCTTTATGGATGCTTATGGAAGACTGAATATTTTAAGTTCCACGCAGATCGTATATCATGTAAGACGAATCATTTCCAATGCACTTGGAATTCCGAAATCCAGGATCCGTGTCAGTAAGCCAAGGATTGGAGGAGGATTTGGTGCAAAACAGTCGGTTGTGGCTGAATTATTCCCAGCATTTGTTACATGGAAGACCGGGAAAGCATCGAAGATGATCTTTACGAGAGAAGAATCACAGATTGCATCGTCTCCAAGACATGAGATGGAAGTTCATGTACGTCTTGGTGCATCCAGAGAAGGAAAAATCCGTGCGATTGATGTGTATACACTGTCAAATACAGGGGCATATGGAGATCACGGTCCGACAACAGTCGGATTATCGGGACACAAATCCATTCCTTTATATAGTTCTGCAGAAGCACACCGTTTTGCATATGATGTTGTCTATACAAATCACATGGCAGCAGGAGCGTACCGCGGATATGGAGCAACACAGGGAATCTTTGCGGTGGAATCTGCGGTAAATGAGATGGCGCAGAGACTTCATATGGATCCTGTGGAGATTCGCCTTAAGAACATGGTAAGAGAAGGCGACGTTATGCCGGCATATTACGGTGAGACGGCGAAGAGCTGTGCACTTGACCGTTGCCTTGAACGGACTGCGGAGCTGATCGGATGGAAAGATAAATATCCATACAAAGATATGGGAAACGGCAAAGTCAGAAGTGTGGGAATCGCAATGGCTATGCAGGGTTCCGGAATCTCCGGTGTCGATGTAGGATCTGCAACTATTAAGATGAATGATGATGGATTCTATACTCTGATGATCGCAGCGGCAGATATGGGTACCGGATGTGATACGATCCTTGCACAGATGGCGGCAGAATGCCTGGATTGTCCGGTGGAAAATATAGAAGTCCTCGGAGCAGATACGGATTCGTCTCCATACGATTCGGGATCTTATGCGTCAAGTACGACATATGTAACCGGAAAAGCGGTAGAAAAAGCCTGCCAGAAACTGATCGCCAGAATTCTTGAGATTGCATCCGGTATGCTGGATGCACCGGTGGAAGAACTGGAATTTGCAAGCGACCGTGTAGAATGGCCAAAAGCACGGAAGTCTGTATCACTGATAGATATTGGTACGAAATCAATGTGTGGAAATGGCTGTGCACTGGAAGCAACAGAAAGTAACAGTTCACCGACATCACCGCCGCCATTCATGGCAGGAGCTGTGGAGATTGAACTGGACAAAGAGACCGGTCATGTGGAGATATTGGATTATAAAGCGGTTGTGGACTGCGGAACAGTAGTGAATCCAAATCTTGCAAGAGTACAGACCGAAGGTGGTCTGGTACAGGGAATTGGCATGACGCTTTATGAGAACATCCAGTACAATGACAAAGGAACCATGTTGAATAATTCTTTCATGCAGTACAAGATCCCGTCCAGAAGAGATATGGGAAACATCCAGGTGGAATTTGAAAGCAGTTTTGAGCCGACGGGACCATTCGGAGCAAAATCCATCGGAGAAATCGTAATTAATACTCCTGCACCGGCACTTGCACATGCAATTGCCAATGCGACAGGAATCTGGTTTAAGGAACTTCCGATTACCAGTGAGCAGATCGCAATGGGAGTTTTTGAGAAGGAAGATATAAAATAGATCATATATTAAAAAA
>OGWX01000913.1_pt1 | contig 20447 bp, 16 predicted proteins | sample 1576151 | NCBI WGS metagenome assembly OGWX01 (sample SAMEA3541591, study PRJEB24748) | human gut metagenome | biome: human gut; feature: human-associated habitat; material: faeces | place: China | collected 2012
ACAAAGGATATGAAGTTAGCGGGTGACGAAGAGAAACTGCTTCCAGCACCGGAACTGACAGGCAGCACTACGGTTGATGAGGGAGATCCGCTGGTTCTGACTGGTGATGAAGAGTATCTGAAAGCAATTAAGTCTGTAAAAGTAACTGGCAATGATGAGGAGGAAGATGTTGCGCTTGGATTTGCAGTAAATGGTACAACATTGACAATTCAGACAAGCGCACTGGATAGTGGTCTGAATGAGGTTGTGATCGAAGCAAAAGGTTACAAGAATCAGTCGATCACGGTTACAGTTGAGAGCCAGAAAGCAGATACAGAAATTGAGGTTTCCAGTGTTGTAAAAGGGAGTGATTGGACGGGAAATTATTTACTGATTCGCTTCAATGGAGTTGAGGGAGAAAAGTTAAAAACTTTCTTAAAGGAGATTGATTTGGTTGAGGTGAATAGAAAAGAGTATAGCAAGGCATCCGTTTCCTCGCTCCTTAGAAGTGGTGAGTTTGCACCGCATGCAACGGATACATCTTATAGCAATGATAATTATGATTGTTTAAAGGTTTCAGCGTCCGGATTGAGTGAAGAAGAGAATAATGAAATTCTTATCTACACTAAGAATAACGGAACGATTGAGTGCAAACTTGATAAAAACTGGAAATTAATCAAGGAATCCAAAACGCTTCTTGCCGACGAAGTCCTCCCAAGCGAGATCGTCACCACCCCAACCGAGGGAGTAACCACACCGGAGCAAACACCGGCAGAGCCGAAGACGAATGACGAAAACAAGGCAGATGTACCGGATGGCGATAAGAAGAACGAGACAGACGATGCGAACAAGGCACCGGAAGTAGACGAGGACAAGAAAGAGGATTCGGACGAGTCCAAGGATACTTCGGATGAGAAGAAAGACGAAACTTCAGATAAAGGCGATGCTGACAAGGATGATTCGAAAGATGAATCCGGCGAAACTGGTGACGATTCCAAGAAGAATGAAACGGACGAATCTAAGGACAATGATTCCAAGAAGGATGAGACCGGTGACGTAAAAGATGATACTTCTGATAAGGAAGAATCCGACGGAGGTAAAGGCGATGCTTCTGAGAAAGAAGAGTCTGTTTCTGAAGAAGAGTAGTTGTATTTAAAGGAGTAAAAATTGAAACAGAAGTGGTGGATTTTATTAACCCTGCTGCTGTGTGGCTGCGGTGCTTCATCGCAGCCGGATCAAACGGGGGCGGTCCAGAATGACCGTCCTCGTTTATCTGCGTCTATGGAAGAGACGGCAGAAAATGTGGCAGCAGTAGAAAAAAACGAAAATTTAGAGAAAAATCCCTCAAATTCGAACCAGAATCCGGGAGAAGGGCAGAATTGGACAGTGTTTGCGATGGATACTGTGATGCAGTTTGACGCCTACGGCGGAAGTGCAAATTTGCAGGAAAAAGTGAAACGGCGGGTGAAAGAGCTGGAAGGGGAGCTTTCGACAACGCAGGAAAACAGCGATATTTTTCATCTGAACCAGGAGAAAACAGCGGAACTTTCAGCGGATACGCGTTATCTGATGCAGGAGGCGCTGGCGCTGGGAGCGGAAACAGATGGTGCACTTGATATATCAATTTACCCGATTGTGCGGAGTTGGGGATTTACAACGGGAAATTACCGGGTCCCCAGTGAGAACGAGCGGGAAAGCCTGCTTAAATCGGTCGATTATCGTCTGGTTGGTTTAGGAGCAGATACGGCGTCGATCGAGCCGGGAATGATGGTGGATCTAGGCGGCGTCGGAAAGGGATTTACCGGGGATGAGGTGGTAAAGGCTATGAAGGAGGACGGCGTGACAAGCGCACTGTTCAGTCTTGGAGGCAATATCCAGACGATCGGAACAAAACCGGATGGCGAGAAATGGTATGTCGGCATCAAGGATCCGGAGAGCGACGGCTATCTGGGCGGAGTCAGGGTGCAGGATGAGGCGGTCATTACCTCCGGCGGCTATGAGCGCTATTTCACGGATGATGACGGAACAATTTACTGGCATATCATGGATCCGTCCACTGGGGCGCCGGCGCATAGCGGGCTGATTTCTGTGACAATCATCGGACCGTGCGGGCTGCGCTGCGATGGGCTTTCGACCGCCCTGTTTGTCATGGGACGGGAAAAGGCAGCGGCACATTGGGCGGCGCATCAGGACTATGAGGCAGTCCTGGTTGACGAGAGCGGCACGATCTGGCTGACGCCGGGCTTAAAAGACCGATTTATTCCGGTGGATCAGGGGGAGACGCGGGAGATTCGGATATTGTGATTCTGGAACAGATCTAGTATAATGAGCAGAGAAAAGTGCATGCGAGTCAGATTTACAATTTATAACGAAGAGGTCGAAAATACCGTGAATGATAGATTGAAAAAGAAGCTTCTTTGCTTTGAGCGCGCTCTCTCCACATTGGAAGGATACGAGGGATGGATGATAGGCACAACTACACTTCATCTGGACTGGCAGCCCAAACAGGGGGAGAATGAGTTTTGCCATACCAAATTAACTCCAGAAATCATCAAAAAAGGCCGCTCGGCAATCCGGGTCCGCATAGCGGCAGCGGAGGAGGAAAAGGAACGGGAAAATGAGGAGATGGAAGTGCTGCTGGTAAAACCGCGCCAGAGCGTCCTTGTCCCGGAAAAAGAGAAAATGCCGCTCATGAAAGCAATTACGGAACTGGGCAGTGAGGATGATGATACGCTGGCATTTAGCCGCAGCCAGATGGAAGAATATCTCCGGGAGGCGGCAGATACCAATCCGATCCATCAGGGAGAAGCGGCAGTTCTGCCGGGGTTTCTTGTTATGAATGCCTGCCTGCTTCGTCTGTGGAAGAAGGGCTGGATGAAGGGACAGACCGCTCTGGAAGTACGTTTTCTTGCCCCACTTCGTCCTGATGAGGAGGTATATCTGTCGGATTCGGGGCAGGAGGGAAGAAACGCGGTGTATCTGAGAACGAAGCAAGAGGGAAAGGAAATTCTTTCGATTACAGAAAAATAGGGATGCCGATGATAAAGTGGGTGCAGAGGAGCTATGGGCGCATATGTAAACCATTTATAAAAACAAGGTTGACAATTCACTGAAATTCCGATATACTCTTTTCTAGCAAAGATTCTCTGTGTGTGATTCATAGGAAAATGCATTACACGGCTTAGAATTTTATCACTGAGGAGGTATATATAATGAGTTCAGAGACAAGTGCAGTGAACGTACACGGCGCATGGAGCGCGAAGCGGCTTACACTTTTGGCGATGATGCTGGCTCTTATCAGTGTGTCTTCGTATATTGCGATTCCGCTTCCGTTTTCGGATGCAAAGATCACAGCGCAGACGATGATTGTCAACCTGATCGGTCTGCTGATTGCACCACAGGATACCATTTTAGTTATGGCGAGCTGGCTGCTGTTAGGCTTATGCGGCGTGCCGGTATTCAGCGGCGGAAGCGCAGGACCGGGAAAACTGCTTGGACCGAGCGGCGGTTACTATATCGGATTTCTGGTTGTAGCGTTCCTGATTTCCCTGTTTTGCCGGAAATGGAAAAATGTTGCATTCCAGACAGCGTTCCTGATTGTAGTTGGTATTCCGGTGATTTACGCATTCGGTGCAGGCTGGATGAAACACGTGACCGGACAGCCGTGGGGTGCAGTTATCGTGCAGTCGATAATTCCGTTTATTCCGCTGGACATCGTTAAGTGTGTGGCAGCGGTAGCACTTGGAAAGGCGCTGAAGCGGACGGGCTTATTTGGAAATTAGATAGAAAATAAAGATGGGATGTGGTAGTGAACAGAATCAGCCTTTTAGTGCAGAAATGCAGCCAGGAGGTATGAGGAGTCCGTTGCCGCATCCCTTTAATTTTAATTAGGAATAGAAGAAAAACAGGAGAAAAGTATGAATCACGTATATATTCTGGGCGGTTTGCGCAGTTACATCGGGGTGAAAGATGGAATGTACCGTCATATCCCGGCGGAAAAGCTGGGGGCGGAGGTGCTGCGGGAGGTGGTTTCGCGATTTGAGCTTCCAACCGATGCGATCGACTATATAATAGGAGGAAATGCGGTCGGGGGAGGCGGCAATATCACGCGTCTGGCGGCACTTTCGGCAGGGTTTCCAGAGCGGATTCCGGCAGTTACTTTGGATCTGCAGTGCGGGTCGGCGCTGGAGGCGATCAGCGCGGCAGCAGCCAAGATTGAGAGCGGGATGGCGGATCTGGTCATTGCCGGGGGAATGGAGAGTTCTTCGGTACAGCCGTACCGCATGATGTCCCCGAACCATCCGGAATATGACGGTGGAAAGGTGTATACGGTTGCACAGTTTGTGCCGGGAAAGCGCGGCGAGCAGGTTATGTTAGAGGGCGCGGAGGAGACTGCGATCCGGGAAAATGTCTCTAAGGAAGAGATGGACACCTGGGTGCTCCGGAGCCATAAGAGGGCGGCGCAGGCGCGCAAAGAGGGAATATTGGAGGATATAACGGTTTCCATCGACGGCAGCAGCCGGGATGAGGGAATCCGTCCGACAATGAGCCAGCGTCTGATCGACCGCCTGCCGTATCTGCTTCCAAATGGCACGAAAATCACGGCGGCAAATGCGTGCCTGATGCACGATGGCGCGGCATTTGTGGTACTTTGTTCGGAACGGTTTTTGCGGGAACAGGGACGGAAAGCAGAATGCCGTTTCCGGTTTGGTACAGCGATCGGGGATGATCCGATGATGAGCCCAAAATCAGCCGTCAGCGCTGCTAAGGCGATACTTGCAAAAACGGGGCATTCTTATCAGGAGATCGATGCTTTTGAGGTCAATGAAGCGTTTGCCGTTATTGATGTTCTATTTGAACGTGCATTTCCGGGGATTGAAGACCGTTATAATATCTGGGGCGGGGCACTTGCCTATGGGCATCCATATGGAGTCTCCGGCGCAATGATTCTGCTGCATCTGATGAAAGCACTGGAACATAAAAATGGGCATTTGGGAATGTGCTGCGTGGCAGCCGCCGGAGGGATCGGAAGCAGTATTCTGGTGGAGAAAGTAATGAAGTAGATGAAGACAGTGCTTGAATGATATAAAAAGTAAATGTGGTAAATTTAAAAGCTCAAATTGGTAAAAAGTTCTATATAAAAATAAGTAAAAGACAGGAATTAATCATGAAAGAAATACAGACACAACGTATAAATACATATCTGGATGCGCTCCGGGCATACCCGCCAGAGTGGGAAGCCCTGATCACGGAGAAAGAGCGCTATACGTTCGGGGAGCTCATCGAGGCGGCAGAACGTGTAAGGAAACATCCGAAAGAGATAGAAGAAAAACAGGGAAAACGTCACATCCACTGGATCCAGGAACCGACGATCGCGCATCAGCTTATTCAGTTTCTGGCATATGGAGACGGAAATACGGTTCCGGTGATTGCACCGTCCGATGTAAAAATTTCCGATGAATTGCGTGACGTGACACCTCCGGAAGGGGCATATATGGGTGTGATGACGTCGGGAACCTCCGGTCGTCAGAAAGTATTGTTCCGCTCCTTTGAAAGCTGGCACGATTTTTTTAAGCTTCAGAATAAGATTTTCAAAATGGGAGAGGGAAGCATTACGTTTATGCAGGGGAGCCTGGCGTTTACGGGCAACCTGAACCTTTATATGGCGCAGCTTGCGTCCGGCGGAAGCGTCGTTGCGGCGGATTCCTTTGATCCGCGCCTCTGGAAGCGGATGATCGAGGCAGAACAGGCGACCAGCGTCTATCTGATTCCGGTCAAGCTGCGGGCGCTGCGGCGTATCTATGAGCGGGAACAGGCGGTCAATTACCGGATTATTTCTTTTGTCAGCGGCTCCCAGAGTATGGGCGGTGCGGAGGCAGTGCAGTTTAAAAAGGCATTTCCCGAAGCGGAGATTACATTGTATTATGGCGCCAGCGAGCTGAACTATATTACCTATATCCGTGGAAGTGAGATGAAAGAAGATACGACGCTGGTTGGTCGTGCATTTCCAGAGGTGGATGTCTGGATTGAAAACGACCATTTTCATGTAAAAACGCGGTATGGAATCCTTGGAATTGGAAATGACGCGGTGATTGGGGATTGCGGTCACACAGATGCAGAGGGACTCTTCTATTTTGATGGGCGGGATGATGATATCTGCAACATAAATGGGAGAAAAGTGTCATCCCTCCGGGTCGAAGAAGCGGTGCGGACATTTCCGGGAGTGGCAGAGACGGCAGTGAAGGCAGTCCATGAGCATGGGCGCGATTATCTGAAAGTGTGGATTGTGTGGGAGAAAGAAGCTGAAAGGGAAGAAATTGCCGGAAGTGACAGCGAAAAAAGTGGTTGTATCAATATGGCAATTCGGGAATTTTTGGCAGAAAGACTGGCAGATTATGAGATTCCACGCGAATTTGTATTTCTAAAGGAGTTTCCAAAGACTGAAAGCGGAAAGATTCGTAAAAAAGAACTGTGAAAAATGCTTTTTCTTGTCAAAAAAGAAAATTGCTTATTGTGCAAAATGACAAAAGAAAGACATAGGGGCAGCTTATGGAGATGCACTGATGGCAGCGATTGGAGTCGGATTCTACCAAGGTTTTTCAGATTTGCGCCAAGTAATCCAAAAGAAATGTATTTATAAGCCGGATTTAGAGAGGCATGAGTTATACAAGCCGTTTAGAAAGCTATTTGATGAATTATATAGGTGTAATCAGGAAATATTACATAGTTTATCTAAGCATAACAAGTAAATAAAAGATAAGGAAAGGCTTTTTGACTGTAATCATTGATATTACAATTGAAAAGCTTTTTCATTTATAGGTTCCCGATAATGTGTAAAAATGAAATTCAATCAACCGGGCAGAATATATGTTCGAAATTCCGCACTTTCCTTGCAATGAAAACTGTGCTATGGTATACTGAAAAGAAGATTTGGAGGCATTTTGAAGCGTTCTTTTTTTTGTTTGAACCAGATCTTGAACCAGTGAGAAAAGAAAGGAATTTACCGTGATTTCGTATGTAAAAGGCATCCTGGCGGAGAAAGCAAAGGACCGTATCGTGGTCGAGTCCGGCATGATGGGGATCGGGATTTTTGTCCCGATGTCGGTGCTGGAAGTTTTACCGCCGCTCGGGGAAGAGGTAAAGATATATACGCACCTGCAGGTGCGGGAGGATGATATGAGCCTGTACGGCTTTTTAAGCCGTTCGGATCTGGAGATGTTCCGCCAGCTTCTGGGGGTCAACGGCATTGGTCCGAAGGGGGCACTTGGCATCTTGTCGGCGCTGCGTCCGGAGGATCTGCGTCTTGCGGTTATGACTGGGGATGCGAAGGCGATCTCCCGTGCACCGGGCGTTGGGGCAAAGACGGCACAGCGGATCATTCTCGATTTGAAGGATAAAGTACAGGCAGAGGATCTGCTGACACCGCTGTTAGATGGCAGTGCGGCGGTTTCGCCGGCTGCGGGAAACGGGCTTTCAGGCAATGCGGCGAAGGAAGCCGTGGAGGCGCTGGTGGCGCTGGGATATACGAATGCCGAGGCGGTGAAGGCGGTCAAGAGCGCCAATGTGACGGAAGAGATGGATTCCGAGGCGGTATTGAAGGCATCACTGAAATATCTGGCGTTTTTGTAAAACAACCTATGTGTCGGACATTCGAAATTGCAGGATCATAAAAAATAGTGGTGCTTGTGCGTCAGATGAAAATTTGGAATGTGTGGCAGATATAAGAAAATGGAACTGTCATGGCTTAATTGAATGAGAGAGAAAAACAGGAAAGACAGGAAACAAGTATGAGCAGAAGGACGATTACAACCGAGGTGACGGAGGAGGATAAGCGGATTGAGGGAAGTCTCCGCCCGCAGACCTTAGACGAATATATCGGTCAGGAGCGGATCAAATCGACGTTAAAGGTATTTATCCATGCGGCGAAATCCCGCGGCGAGGCGCTTGACCATGTTCTTTTCTATGGACCGCCGGGATTGGGAAAGACGACACTCAGCGGCATTATCGCCAATGAGATGGGAACCCGTATGAAGGTTACTTCCGGTCCGGCAATCGAGAAACCAGGGGAGATTGCGGCGATTCTCAACGGGCTCCAGGAGGGAGACGTCCTCTTTGTGGATGAGATTCACCGCTTAAACCGCCAGGTGGAAGAGGTGCTTTATCCGGCGATGGAGGACTATGCGATCGATATCATGTTGGGAAAAGATTCGACGGCGCGCTCGATTCGTCTGGATCTGCCGAAATTTACGCTGGTAGGCGCGACGACACGCGCGGGGCTTCTGACGGCGCCGTTGCGCGACCGCTTCGGCATCGTGCAGAAGATGGATTTTTATACGCCTGAAGAGCTGCAGACGATTGTCCTGCGGACGGCGGGAGTTCTGAATGTGGAGATTGATAAGACGGGCGCCTATGAGATTGCGAGACGTTCGAGAGGAACGCCGCGTCTGGCAAACCGCCTGTTAAAACGTGTGAGGGACTTTGCACAGGTCAAGTACAACGGCGTGATTACGAAAGAAGTCGCGGATTTTGCACTGGATATCCTTGATGTGGACAAGCTGGGACTTGACAACAACGACCGTGCGATCTTACATATGATTATCGACAAGTTTTCCGGCGGTCCGGTCGGGCTGGAGACGCTGGCGGCAGCGCTGGGCGAGGATGCTGGGACACTGGAAGATGTGTATGAACCGTATCTTCTGATGAACGGTCTGCTCAACCGGACTCCGCGTGGGCGGATGGCGACCGAAGCAGCGTATCGGCATCTCGGGTATGCCTGGAATCAAGCAAAAAACGGTATTTCTGAGATTTGATATTTGATTGATTTGAAGGTGGTATTTCTGTGTGGGTGACGTGACAACGTCGAACCATATTTATTAATAGATAGAAAGAAGAGAATGCGATGGCAAAACAGTATATAGATGTATTAATTGATGGAAAAGTGTATAGCCTGGGCGGCAGTGAGACGGAAGGATATGTACAGCAGATTGCCACGTATCTGAATGGGAAGATTTTCCAGCTCAAGGCGCAGCCGGGATTTTTGAAAATGCCGGAAGACTACCAGAGTATTATGACTTATCTGAATCTGGCGGATGATTATTTTAAAGAAAAAGAGAGTGCGAAGGCACTTGCATCCGACAAAGAGAGCATGGAAAAAGAGACATACCGTCTGAAACATGAGATGGTCAGCACCCAGATGAAACTCGAGAGTCTCCGCAATGAGCGCACCGTCAGCGAGGAAGAACTGGAGACAGCAAAGAAGGCGGCAAAAGAGGCAGCTGAGCAGGCGGAAGCTGCTAAAAATGAGGTACAGGCGCAGATCGAGCGTGTGAAAAAAGAAGCGCAGGAGCAGATCGAGGCTGTGAAGAAAACAGCACAGGAACAGGTTGAGTCTGCAAGAAAAGAAGCGCAGGAGCAGATTGAACGTGCGAAGAGAGAGGTACAGGATCGCGTGGAATCCGCGGAAAAAGCAGCCCAGGATCGCGCTGCCAGGGCGGAGCAGACAGCCCGGGAGCAGGCAGAAGCTGCAAAGAAAGAGGCATTGGAACAGATTGCGGATGCAAAGAAGGAAGCAAACGATTTCCGTGGAGAAGCAGAGGTTTGGAAACAGGAGGCAGAAGATCAGCGTCTGGCGGTCGAGTCATCCCAGAGTGAAATCGCTTCTTTGCAGGACAAGCTGGAGATTCTCAAACAACAGCTTGAAGAAGCAAGACAGGCGGCGACAGCTGTGCAGACGGAAAAATCGCAGCTGGAAGCACGTCTGATGCAGACGGAACAGGAAAAACAAAGTGTAAAAGAGCAGCTGAGCCAGCTGGAGCAGGAAAAACAGACGATAAAGAAAGATCTGGAAGAGAGCCTCCAGGAGGCAGGGGCAGCACGTGAGGAACTGGCAGCTGTCCGTCAGGCACAGGTGGAGGCATATATGAAGCGGAAGCCATTTCCCAAGAGACAGGGAACGGTGGAACTGAAAGATGCAATTCTGCGGTTATAATGGGTGAAATGATATGAAAAAAAAGGTGGAAATTCTGGCACCGGCGGGTTCCTTCGATAGCATGAAAGCGGCGGTTGCTGCGGGGGCGGACGCAGTCTATATGGGCGGCAGCCGTTTCGGAGCCAGGGCATATGCGGAAAATCCGGATGAAATGGGGATGCTGGAAGCGATCAACTACGTGCATCTGCATGGGCGCCAGCTTTATATGACGGTCAATACGCTGGTAAAGGAAGACGAGATGGATGACTTATACGACTATCTGCTTCCGTATTACCAGGCGGGACTGGATGCCGTGATCGTGCAGGACATGGGCGTATTTTCTTATATCCGGGAGCATTTTCCGGATTTGCCGGTTCATGCGAGCACACAGATGACGATTACCGGACCGGAGGGCGCGGCGCTTATGACAAGAATGGGCGCGGTCCGCATCGTTACAGCGCGTGAACTTTCATTGGAAGAGATACGCCGCATTTATCAGGAGACGGGCGTGGAGATAGAGAGCTTTGTTCACGGGGCTCTCTGTTACTGTTATTCGGGACAATGCCTGTTCAGCAGCCTGATCGGCGGCAGAAGCGGCAACCGGGGACGATGCGCTCAGACCTGCCGGCTTCCGTTTGATGTCCTTCGGCGGCTGGATGAGAACAACCCGAATGAAAACAAAAAACAAAAGAAAGAAAATGGCGTGTTAAATCCGGGCGATTCCAAGTATGTGCTCAGTCTCAAGGATCTTTGTACGCTGGATATTTTGCCGGATATTCTGGAAGCAGGCGTTTATTCCTTGAAAATCGAAGGACGCATGAAGAGTCCGCGCTATACGGCAGGCGTGGTGCGCCTGTACCGGAAATATGTAGATTTATATTTAAAGAATGGCAGAAAAGGTTACCGGGTTGACCCGAAAGACCGGAAGGAGCTGCTGGATCTGTTTGACCGCGGCGGTCAGACGTTAGGCTATTATACCGAGCACAATGGACGCGATATGGTGGTCTGCCATGAGAAACCGGCATTCCGCCAGGAAAACCGGGAACTTTACCAGTATCTGGACAAAACGTATGTGGAAGCAGAGGTGAAAGAACCGGTTCAGGGGTTTGCGCGTGTCTGTGAAGGCGAACCGCTGCAGCTGACGCTTCAATACGAAGATCCGCTGACGGGAGAAAGCCGGATGGCAGGCGGAATCGGAGCAGTTGTCCAGACGGCAGTGAAACAGCCGATGAGCAAGGAACGGATTGAGAAACAGCTCGGAAAAACGGGAAATACGCCGTATTATTTTGAAAATCTGGAAGTGGAGACAGGCGGCAGCCCCTTTGTGCCGGTGCAGGAGTTAAATGAACTCCGCCGCTCTGCGTTTGAGCAGCTGACCGAGGAGATACTGCGTCCATACCGCCGGGAGATACCGGAAAATAGGGCGTGCGGGACAGGAAAAGGATGGCAAAATCCGGAAGAAAAGAATCTGGAAGAAAATAACCAGACAGGTTCGGAATCAGAAAAAACCAGCCCGGCTCAGGACGTTGAACTCACAGCAGATTTACCTGTACAGAGCCAGAAAACGCTGTTTGAGAATAAAAAAGGGAATAAAACAGCTCTGTACCACATCCACGTTTCGGTCGAACACCCGGCACAGTTAAAAGTGGCGTTATCCGTACCGGAAGTCGGCGCCATCTATCTGGATAGTGCTGAATTTGGCGTCGAACAGTGGAACGAATGGGTATCGCGCTGCCATGAGGCAGACAAGCAGTGTCTTTTGGTAATGCCGCATATTTTCCGCGATCGGGCAAAGGAATATTTTGAAACACATCGTTCCAGGCTGGAATCGGCGGGATTTGACGGTCTTGTCATCCGGGCATGGGAAGAGCTGGAACTGGTGCGCGAGTGGAAGATTTCCATCCCGCTTGTGATGGATTATGGTATTTATACGATGAATCACCGGGCGGAGGATTTTGTGCGGGAGATGGCGCCGGAGCTTTCGATGCGTTTTACCCTTCCGGTCGAGCTCAACAGCCGGGAGTTGGAGGCGCGCGACAGCCGGGAACGGGAACTTCTCGTATATGGTTCGATCCCGGTCATGGTAACCGCCCAGTGCATCCGGAAAACAGTGGAAGGATGCAGTAAATGTCCGGAATATCTGTATCTGCGGGATCGCAAAAAGAAGGTATTTCCGGTAAGGAACCAGTGCCGTTTCTGCTGCAATACGATCTACAATTCCAGCCCCCTGTCGCTTTTGAAGGATAAAAAGCAGATAGACCGCCTGCAGCCGGAGGTGCTGCGTCTGGCATTTACGTCGGAGAGTGCGGCACAGACCGGGGAAGTGCTGGATGCCTACGTGAAGACCTTCCTCCATCAGGAACCGGTGGAGCTGGAGGGCGAATTTACAAGAGGTCATTTTAAGAGGGGCGTAGAGTAGCGTGTGTACCGGGAATCTTCCGGGTACACATGAAAAGGAGGATCACCATGATAAATCTTGTGACAACGATGTCCAGGTATCTGATGATATTGCTGATACTGATTTATACATATTACAATTTCCGCTTTTTTTCACTGCCGGATGACGAGTCGAAACTCCGGCTCTGCCGTCTGCAGAATATACCACTGTTTTTGATATTTCTTCTGTCGGGTACGATCATTTATCTACAAACCGAGGATGAGGCAGTTGTGCTGTTTTTCGGCGCGCAGCTTGTCTTTTTTGTCCTGTACCAGCTCTTATACCGGCTGTTTTACCGGAATGCGTCGAGACTGTTGCTGAACAACACATGTATGCTTCTGTGCACCAGTTTTATCATGCTGACGCGCATCTCGATGGACAAGGCGGTCCGCCAGTTTATCATCATGGCAGTTGCGGCGGTTATCACAATGATTATACCATATGTGATAGATAGAACCTGGCAGCTCGCTAAGATATCGTGGGTGTACGGCCTGATAGGTCTGGCGCTGCTGCTGGTTGTCTGTGTGATCGGCAATACCAGCTTCGGCGCGCAGCTTTCGATCAGTATCGGTGGATTCTCGTTCCAGCCGTCCGAGTTTGTCAAGATTAGCTTTGTATTCTTCGTGGCGACGATGTTTTACCGCTCAACGGAGTTTAAAAATGTGGCGATCACGACCGGCGTGGCGGCGGCGCACGTGTTGATTCTGGTGTTATCCAAGGATCTGGGAAGTGCGCTGATTTTTTTCCTCGCCTATGTCCTGATGCTGTTTATTGCAACCTCCAACTGGCTGTATCTGGCAGGCGGTCTTGGAAGCGGCTGTGCGGCTGCGATGCTGGCGTATAAGCTGTTTTCGCATGTGCGTGTCCGCGTGGAAGCATGGCAGGATCCGTGGAGTGACATCGCAGGAAAAGGATATCAGGTTACGCAGGCGCTCTTTGCGATCGGCACAGGCGGCTGGTTTGGCATGGGACTTTACCAGGGGATGCCGAAGAAGATCCCGGTTGTCGAGAAGGACTTCATTTTTGCGGCGATCTCGGAGGAGCTGGGCGGCATCTATGCGCTCTGTATTCTCCTGATCTGTCTGGGCTGCTTCATGCAGTTCATGCTGATTGCGACCCGGATGCAGGCATTATTTTACAAGCTGATCGCGTTTGGTCTGGGAATTGAGTATGTGGTGCAGGTGTTCCTGACGATCGGCGGCGTGACCAAGTTTATTCCGTCCACCGGCGTGACGCTGCCGCTTGTCAGTTATGGAGGCAGTTCGATTCTCAGCACATTTATCCTGTTTGGCGTGATACAGGGACTATATGTCCTGAAACGGAATGAGGAAGAAGAGGAGGAGCAGCAGCTTGATGAGGCAGAAGGATGAAATGGAAAGAACTGAAAATGCGAGAGCGCGTTCAAACCGTCATATTCTGTGGCTGACCTATGGGATTGCGGCGCTCTTTATCGCGATGGCCGTTTATTTTGGCTGGTTTATCCAGTTTAAGAGTGAAAATGTGATCGGCAGCTCTTATAATGCGAGACTCGATCTCCTCTCAGACCGGGTGACCCGCGGTTCGATTATGAGCAATGATAAAACGGTGCTGGCGCAGACGAACGTTGCAAGTGACGGAAGCGAGAAACGCTATTATCCGTATGATTATCTGTTTGTCCATTCGGTCGGATATTCCGGCAAAAATGGAAAAACAGGTCTGGAGTCGCTGGCGAATTTCTACCTGCTTTCCTCCCATGTGAATCTGATTGAGAAAACGATCAATGAATTTCAGGGGCAGAAAAATCTGGGCGACAATGTGATTACGACGCTCGATGTGGATCTGCAGCAGACGGCATCCGACGCGATCGGAAAACACCGGGGCGCAGTGATCGTCATGGAACCGGATACGGGAAAGATTTTGACGATGGTTTCCCAGCCGAATTTCAATGCGAATCTCGTCGATGAGCGCTGGGCAGAGTTGACATCGCCGGACAATACGAAGGCGCAGTTAGTCAACCGCGCGACGCAGGGCTTATATCCGCCGGGATCGACGTTCAAGATGCTGACGGTGCTGGAATATATGAAAGAGAACCCGAATACCTGGCAGGACTATGTGTATAATTGTAATGGCTCTTACCAGAATGGCGATTATACGATTAAATGTTACCACGGGACGGCACATGGGGCGCAGAACCTGATTCAGGCATTTGCCAATTCCTGCAACGGTGCGTTTGCGGAGATTGGAATGCAGATTAATTCAGAAAAATTCCGGGCGCTGGCAAATCAGATGCTCTTTAATTCGGAGCTTCCGTACACACTTCCGTACAACCAGAGCACGTTTTCGCTCGACGGCAGTTCGGATGACTGGGAAAAGCTTCAGACCGCGATCGGACAGGGAAAAACCCAGATTACGCCGCTGCATAACCTGATGATCGTATCGGCGATCGCCAACGGCGGCACGCTGATGAAGCCATATATGATCGATCATGTTGAAAATGTGGGTGGTCAGACGGTCAAGAAGTTCCTTCCGTCCGCCTATGGAACCCTGATGTCTGCGAATGACGCACAGTTTCTAACACATCTCATGAGCCAGGTGGTCGAGATTGGTACGGGTTCCGCGATGCGGGGGGCATCCTATACGGTGGCCGGAAAAACCGGTTCCGCCGAGTTTGAGACAGGTAAGGAGACACATTCCTGGTTTGTCGGTTTCGCTCCGGCAGACAAGCCGAAGGTGGCGATCTGTGTGCTGGCAGAAGAGTCCGGTTCCGGCGGTGCGGTCGCTGCGCCGATCGCAAGACAGGTGCTGGATCGGTATTTTGCGAAATATGGGCAGTAGGACAAAAGAAAAGGGCAGGAAAGCGATTTGAAGCTTTTCCTGCCCTTTTTGTCTCAAATATGCATAGTCACATTTTATTTACACAGCCGTTCCAGATCCCCATAGAATCCCGGATAGGAGATGTTCACGCAGTCTGCATCCAGAATTTCGGTCTCGCCGGAAGCGCCGAGTGCGGCAACGGCGAAGGTCATGGCGATGCGGTGATCCTTCTTGCTGTCGATCACAGCACCGTGCAGCGGCTTGCCTCCGTGGATGATCATGCCATCTTCGGTCTCGGTCACATCCGCGCCCATAGCGGTTAAATTCTCTACCATGACAGCAATGCGGTTTGACTCTTTTACCTTCAGTTCCGCGGCATCGCGTATGACGGTGGTTCCCTCGGCATAGCACGCCATCGCAGCGATCACCGGAAGCTCGTCGATGAGAGTCGGGATGATCGCACCCTCGATCGCGGTTCCAGTCAGCTTACCGGAGCGGACGAGCAGGTCGGCGGTCGGTTCGCCGGAGGCGGTGTTTACATTGAGAAGTTCGACGTCCGCGTTCATCGCCTTGCAGACGCGCAGGATGCCGTCGCGGGTCGGGTTGATACCGACATTTTTAATTAAGATTTCTGAATCCGGTACGATGAGTCCGGCCGCGATAAAGAAGGCAGCGGAGGAGATATCGCCCGGAACCAGAATTTTCTGTCCATAGAGCTGTTTTGCCGGCTGTAAAATCGCGGTGGTTCCTTCTGTGTGGATGTCTGCGCCGAATGCGGACAGCATCCGTTCACTGTGATCGCGGGAAATGTACGGTTCGGTCACACGGGTTTCTCCGTCGGCATACAGACCTGCCAGCAGAATCGAGGATTTGACCTGGGCGGAGGCAACCGGAGAATTATAATGGATGCCGTGCAGCGGTGAGCCGGTGATATGGAGCGGCGCGCAGCCATTTCCATTGACACTCTCGATCTTTGCGCCCATCTGAGAGAGAGGATCGATGATGCGCTTCATCGGACGTTTCTGGATGGAAGCGTCGCCGGTCAGTGTTGTGTCAAATTTCTGGGCCGAGAGAATGCCGGAGATCAGGCGTGTTGTGGTGCCGCTGTTGCCGCAGTCTAAAACGGAGTCTGGGGCAGTCAGCCCGTGCAGTCCACGTCCGTGGACGAGAACGGTCTCGCCCTGATTTTCGATCGAGATTCCCATTTTGGAAAAACAGGAGATCGTGGAGAGACAGTCTGCGCCCTGCAGGAAGCCGTGGATTTCGGTCAGTCCGTCCGCAAGAGCGCCGAACATGACGCTGCGGTGGGAGATGGACTTGTCTCCCGGAACGGTCAGTTCGCCCCGGAGAGAAGATGTATGGGTAAATTTCATTGAGTTCATAGTTGTACCTGCCTAAACATTAATGTTGAAAGTTAAGTTTGAAACATACATTGCAGTCTACGCGAACAGCGTGTAATTGTATTTCTTCAAACGCGCCCACGCCGCTTCCATCGAAGCCTTGTCGTAGAAGCTGATCCGCAGCGCGCCCTCGCCATGCTCACGGTTGTGGCTGATGCCGATATTTTTGATACTGATTCCTTTACCGGAGAGGATCGAGGAAATGATGGAGATAGCACCTGGCTCGTCCACCACGTCGGCGGAGAAGGCGTATTCCGGCTGTATCGATCCTTTTGGAATTTCTGCAAACGAATTCCGGTAGTCGCGGGAGGACTCAAACAGCTGGTAGATGGCTCTAGACTGGTGGTCGGACAGTTCTTCCCGCAATGTCGTCAGGGAATCAATGTAGCGATCCAGCACCTCAGTGATATTGCCTGTGTTCGTCATGCAGATCTGTTCCCACATGACCGGAGAAGAGGAGGCAATACGGGTGATATCCTTGAAACCTCCGGCAGCCAGCCGTTTCATCATCTGATCCTCGCCGTCGCAGTCGTGTACCAGGTTGACCAGGCTGGAGGCGATGAGGTGCGGCAGATGGCTGATCGCCGCGACAATGAAATCATGACGATGGTAATCCAGCACCAGGGGCAGCGCACCGATCGCCTTTGCCACCTCCACCATACGGTCGGTGTAGGAAGCCGGGGTGTGCGGCGTCGGGGTAATGATATAGTACGCATTTTCCAGCAAATGGTCGGTTGAACTCTCGTAGCCGGTCTTTTCCGAGCCAGCCATCGGGTGTCCGCCGACGAAGCAGCTTTCCATGCCAAGCGCGGCAACGGTCTCATGAATGCTGGTCTTGGTGCTTCCGACGTCAGTCACAACCGCGCCTTCCTTTAAGAACGGCCGGATCTGGCGCAGATAGGATTCATTAAATTCAACCGGTGTGCACAGGAAAATGATGTCGCACTCGCTTAAATGCTCGTCCACGCCGTCCAGAATCAGGTCAACAATGCCGTCTGCATGTGCCTGTTCCAATTTTTCGCGGGTTCGCATATAAGCCATGATCTGAATATCCGGGGCGCTGCGTTTCAAACCTCTGGCGATAGAGCCGCCGATCAGACCGAGTCCGATGAAACCGGCGGTAAGATGATTAATCGGTGTATTCATAGCAATTACGCTCTCTTTCATAGGTAGTATAGTAAAAAATGAAACTAGAAATTATTGTAGAATAGAACAAGTCACTTGTCAACGATTTTACGCGTTGAAGTGAAAAAGAAATTTTTTTACATCTGTTTATTACTAAATTTGCGAAAATGCGATTGATTTCACCGCCTTTGAACAGGGAAATTGTCGCATTTTCAATGCTTTTCAAAATAAAACGAATAAATTTTGTATAAAGGTGTTGTTTTGCTTGAAATTTTCTCTATTTTCTTGTACAATATGAACAGAGGTTAAAATACAAGAAAAAAACATCAAAATAAATAGACGGGAGGACTTAACTATGAACGTGTATGGGACAAAACAAATCCGCAATGTAGTGTTACTGGGGCACGGCGGTGCCGGCAAGACAACGGTAGCAGAGGCGCTGGCACTGGTAACAGGTACTACCAAGAGAATGGGAAAAGTTCCGGAAGGAACCACCATCAGCGATTATGATAAAGAAGAAATCAAGAGACAGTTCTCTATCTCCACCACGCTGATTCCGTTGGAGTATCAGGGAGAAGATGGACCGATCAAGATTAACCTGTTAGATACCCCTGGCTATTTTGATTTTGTGGGAGAAGTAGAGGAAGCTATCAGTGTAGCAGATGCAGCAATCATCGTTGTAAACTGCAAGGCTGGCATCGAAGTCGGAACCGAGAAGGCATGGGAACTCTGTGAAGAGTACAACCTGCCGCGCCTGTTCTTCGTTACCAACATGGATGACGATCAGGCAAGCTTCCGTGAGCTGATCTTAAAACTGGAGAAACAGTTTGGCCGTAAGATCGCGCCGTTCCAGGTGCCGATCCGTGAAAATGAAAAATTTGTCGGCTTTGTCAATGCGGTAAAGATGGAAGGCCGCCGTTTCACCCATTTAAGCGAATATGAGAAATGCGAGATTCCGGAGTACACCAAGAAGAACCTCGGCATCATCCGTGATGCGCTGATCGAGGCAGTGGCAGAGACGAGTGAAGAATATATGGAGCGCTATTTCTCCGGTGAAGAATTTACACAGGAAGAGATCGCACAGGCGCTGCGCGAGCACGTAAGTGAGGGCAACATCGTTCCGGTTATGATGGGTTCCGGTGTCAATGCACAGGGCTTCGCATATTTGCTGCAGGCGATCGATAAATACTTCCCGTCACCGGACAAGTTCGAGTGTGTCGGTGTCGATGTATCGACCGCAGAGCGCTTTACCGCTAAATATAATGACGATGTATCCCTGTCGGCACGTGTTTTCAAGACTGTGGTTGACCCGTTCATCGGCAAATACTCCCTGATGAAGATTTGTACCGGTACCTTAAAACCAGATACCGTTATCTACAATGTAAACAAAGATGCTGAAGAGAAAGTTCAGAAAGTATATGTTCTCCGCGGCAAGGATGTCATCGAGGTTCCGGAATTAAAGGCTGGCGATATCGGCGCGGTTGCCAAATTAAACGTTACTCAGACCGGCGATACCATCGCAGTCCGCACGGCTCCGATTGTATACCACAAACCGAAGATTTCTACCCCGTATACCTACATGGCATACGCAGCTAAGACCAAAGGCGATGAGGACAAGATCTCCAGTGCACTGGCGAAGATGATGGACGAAGATCTGACACTCAGAAGCGTCAGCGATACCGAGAACCGTCAGACCTTACTTTACGGCATCGGCGAGCAGCAGCTCGAAGTTGTTGTCAGCAAGCTGCAGGCAAGATATAAAGTAGACATTGTGCTCAGCAAACCGAAATTTGCATTCCGCGAGACACTTCGCAAGAAAGTAGAAGCACAGGGCAAATATAAGAAACAGTCCGGTGGACATGGACAGTACGGCGATGTTAAGATGTCCTTCGAGCCGTCCGGCGATCTGGAGACACCATATGTATTCGAAGAGAAGGTATTTGGCGGTGCCGTTCCAAAGAACTACTTCCCGGCAGTTGAGAAAGGTATTCAGGAATGCGTACAGAAGGGTCCGTTGGCTGGATATCCGGTTGTCGGTGTGAAAGCAACCCTGTTAGATGGTTCCTATCATCCGGTTGACTCCTCCGAGATGGCATTCAAGATGGCAGCGACGCTGGCATTCAAGAAAGCGTTCATGGAAGCGAATCCAGTTCTCCTTGAGCCGATCGCATCTCTGAAAGTAACCGTTCCGGATAAATTCACCGGCGATGTTATGGGCGATCTGAACCGCAGAAGAGGTCGTGTTCTCGGTATGAACTCCAACCATCACGGCAAACAGATCATCGAGGCAGATATCCCGATGTCCGAGCTGTTTGGTTATAACACCGATCTTCGTTCCATGACCGGCGGTATCGGTGAATTCTCCTATGAGTTCAGCCGCTACGAGCAGGCTCCGGGCGATGTACAGAAGAGAGAAGTGGAGGCGAGAGCGGCAGAAGCTGAATAATGGCAGATGAAGTGCTTACCGTTTCGGTCAAAAATATGATATTCTTATATAAATAAGCAGAAAACCGCCGCAGGCGGCTGAGTGGATCGATACCGATTCATCAAGGCTGTCAGCGGCGGCTTTCTCTTTCTGGAAGACCTTTCGGATCGATATGGTTATAGGCTGTGCTTGAATTGAACAAAGCGCTGCGAATGTTATCGATGGGACAGGTGAGAGGCTAAGGCAGTGAATGCGGATGCCAAATTGCTACGAATTGCGTTCTTTTGAAATTTTCAAAAAGAAGGCTATAAATTGTAAGAA
>OGWX01000930.1_pt1 | contig 20183 bp, 16 predicted proteins | sample 1576151 | NCBI WGS metagenome assembly OGWX01 (sample SAMEA3541591, study PRJEB24748) | human gut metagenome | biome: human gut; feature: human-associated habitat; material: faeces | place: China | collected 2012
GATCTGACTGGTGAAAAGGGAAACAGGTGAGAATCCTGTACGAACTCGTCACCGTATTTTGCGAGCGGAAGCTGCATACCCACTGGGATGACCGGGAAGGGAGCTGAAGCGCCAGAGCAATAAGCCGGGAGACCTGCCTTTCGCAGTACAGGAACGTAAAAGTTCAGGCCACGAGGAATTGGCAGTACGAAATAAGTCACAGAACTGTATGTGATATGTAGATATTATGTAATACAGTTTTATTTTCGTTGTCTTCGTTTCCTGGCGGAGGCTTTTTTTGATATTATGTGTCCAGAAGGAACCGCCGGTGGCAGAGATCTTGTATCTCATGTATTGACAATCAAAAACAGGAGGTAGAAAGAAATGAAAAAGAAACTGGTAGTAGTATTATTATCAGCAGCTATGTGTGTAGCGGCATTTGGCGGATGTGGAGCAAAATCAGACAGCTCCGACAGCAGCAGTAACAAGAAGACAGAGACTTCTTCAAAAAAGGAAGATCAGAAAGCAGCGGATGCAGTTGCAAAAAAGATTGATGCGATCTACGTTCAGGAAAGAACAGACAAGACGGATGAACAGTGTAAAGCAGCAAAAGAAGCGTGGGATAAATTGACAGATGCGCAGAAAGAACTGGTAGAAGGAGACAATGCAGATCCGGATTACTTCGGAAGAGATACAGGAGATGCTTCCCAGGATGACCCGTTAAATGGAGATGATATCGGAGAAAAGGAACTTCTGGTAGTAAGTTTCGGTACTTCTTTTAATGCGAGCCGCGCAGCTGATATCGGTGGAGTAGAGAAAGCACTTCAGGCAGCAAATCCGGACTGGTCTGTAAGAAGAGCATTTACAGCTCAGATCATCATTAACCATGTACAGGCGAGAGATGGCGAGAAGATTGATAATGTGGATCAGGCTTTAGATCGTGCCGTAAAAAATGGTGTCAAGGAACTGGTTATACAGCCAACACACTTAATGCATGGTGCAGAATATAAAGAGTTGACAGAAGCAGTGGAGAGTTACAAAGATAAATTTGAATCTGTCAGGATCGCAGAGCCGCTTCTCGGAGAAGTCGGATCAGATGCAACAGTGATCAATGCAGATAAAGCTGCAGTAGCAGAAGCAATTACAGCAGAAGCTGTTAAGACAGCAGAATATGACAGCCTTGATGCAGCCGCAGCAGACAGTACAGCATTTGTATTCATGGGACACGGAACATCAGATGAAGCAAAGATCAGCTATTCTCAGATGCAGACACAGATGGAAACACTGGGATATAAGAATGTATTTATCGGAACAGTAGAAGGAGAACCGGAGGAAACTTCGTGTGAATCTGTTATCGCAAAAGTAAAAGATGCCGGATATAAGAATGTCATTCTTCGTCCACTGATGGTTGTGGCAGGTGATCATGCGAACAATGACATGGCCGGAGATGATGATGATTCATGGCTGAGCCAGTTCGAGGCATCTAAGAACTTTGACAGTGTGAAGACACAGATCGCAGGTCTTGGAGAAATCGATGCAATCCAGCAGTTATATGCAGCTCATACAAAAGCAGCCATGGATGCACAGTAAAAAAATATTAAAGGGAGAGAACAATGTTAAGAAAAAGACTGATGACGCTTGCATTAGCGGTAGTGATGACCGTGTCTGTATTTACAGGATGCGGCAGTAAAGATGACAGTAAGACATCTAGGTCAGAGAGCAAAAAGACAGAACAGCAGAAGTCTGATGCGAAAAAAGAGAAAGCAGCAGAAAAGGAAGAGACAAAAGCTCCGATTGAAGATGGAACCTATACAGCAGAGTTTAAAACGGACAGTTCCATGTTTCATGTAAATGATGCATATGATGATAAGGGGACATTGACGGTAAAAGACGGAAAGATGACGATTCATATCAGTCTTGTATCAAAAAATATTGTAAATCTGTTTCCTGGTACAATAAAAGATGCCAAGAAAAAAGGAGCGAAACTTTTACAGCCAACGACGGATACCATAACAGATGAAAATGGCAATGCTGTAATAGGTATAGATGGTAAGCCGAAAGAAGTCTATGGTTTCGATGTTCCGGTGCCGGCACTGGACGAAGAATTTGATCTGGCACTGATCGGAACAAAAGGAAAATGGTATGACCATAAGGTAAGTGTCAAAAATCCTGTAAAATCCGATGATACAGATGCAAAAAAAGATGATAAAGAAAATAAAGATGCAGATTCCAAAGCAGATGACACAGACAAAGATGCGAAAGACAGTAAGACAAGTGAAGGTAAGACTCTGGCAGATCTGAATCTTGAAGACGGCGATTATACCATGGATGTAACTCTCACAGGCGGTTCAGGAAGAGCAACCATTGATTCTCCTGCAGCCATTAATGTAGAAGGCGATAAAGCTACAGCAACTATCGTATGGAGCAGTCCGAACTATGATTATATGCTTGTGGATGGTGAGAAATATGAGCCGGTTAATAAAGACGGAAACTCCACTTTTGAAATCCCTGTCAGCGTATTTGATGCAGAGATGGAGGTAACAGCAGATACAGTAGCAATGAGTGAGCCTCACGAGATTGACTACACCTTAAATTTTGATTCCACAACTGCCAAAGAAGCAGAAAAAACAGCAAAATAATCATATACAAACAAAGAAACAATTATGAAGATGAAAAACATAATAAAGAAACAGCAAAAAACAATATTTATCGGTTTTATGTCAGTTGCATTATTTATTATCTGTATATGCACTGTCTGTACAGCATACGCAGCAGATAAAGACAATGCAAAAACTCCTGTGGATATCCCGGGACTTACCTATGATCACAGTATGGAACTTTCCTACGCAGAAGAATTCAGCGTAGACTATTACAATGATGGCTATGCTCTGATTACTATCAATCAGGAAGGACAGTTTCTTGTAGTTCCAGAGGGAAAAAAGGCTCCAAAGGGGCTTGAAAAAGATATCACAGTTATTCAACAACCGCTGAACAACATCTATCTGGTAGCAACCTCTGCCATGGATCTTTTCCGCGCAATTGACGGTATTGACAGCATTCGTCTTTCAGGAACTCAGGAGAATGGATGGTATATCCAGGAAGCAAAAGATGCCATGGAATCCGGAAAAATGATTTATGCAGGCAAGTACAATGCACCGGATTATGAACTGATCCTGGATGAAGGCTGTGGTCTTGCCATTGAATCAACTATGATCCATCATAATCCGGAGGTGGAAGAGAAACTGGAACAGTTTGGTATCCCGGTAATGGTAGAACGTTCCAGTTATGAGAGCCATCCTCTGGGAAGAACTGAATGGATGAAACTCTATGCTGTGCTTCTCGGAAAGGAAGATGTAGCTGAGAAGGCATTTAAGGAGCAGACAGACAAGCTTGACAAAGTTCTGACCTCTGATGATAAAGATACAGGTAAAACAGTAGCATTCTTTTATATTAATTCCACAGGTGCTGTCAATGTGCGAAAGAATGGTGATTATGTTTCAAACATGATCGAGCTTGCAGGCGGCAAATATGTTCCCGAAGATACAGGAGAAAGTGATAACGCTTTGTCTACCATGAATATGCAGATGGAAGAATTTTATGCCAAAGCAAAAGATGCGGACTATATCATCTATAACAGTACTATCGACGGTGAACTTTCTAGTATTGATGAACTGCTGGCAAAAAGTAATCTTCTGGCAGATTTTAAGGCAGTGAAGGATGGAAATGTGTGGTGTACGGGTAAAAATCTTTTCCAGGAAACCACCGAGCTTGGAACCATGATCGAAGATATTCATACAATCCTTACCACAGATGATGATTCACTGGATGAACTTGTATATATGCATAAGTTAAAATGATATTTGTAACTTTTCGGCACACTCGAATCCGCATCCTATGCGATTGGTATAGTTATTTACGAATGGCACTGAAATATGTTTGCGGGATTCTGCAGAACTGCCAAAAGCAGGAAATATAAAAACAAAAGGAACAAAAAATATGGATGACAAAAAACGTACAGCCAGATACTGGATAGCATTTTTTATACTGGCGGTGTTTCTGGTGATTTTATTTGTCTGGAATGTAAATGCCGGAAGCATTCATCTTTCAGTGGGTGAGATTCTGAATATTATTTTCAGACATCAGGGAGATGCGACTGCTTACAATATAATATGGGAAATCCGTCTTCCCAGGATTCTGTCAGTGATCATTCTTGGAGGAGCACTTTCTGTATCCGGATTTCTTCTTCAGACATTTTTTAATAACCCTATTGCAGGTCCCTTTGTACTTGGAATTTCTTCAGGAGCCAAGCTGGTAGTTGCACTTCTGATGATTTATTTTCTGAGCAGATCTATTTCCATGGGTTCTGCAGCCATGATCATTGCAGCGTTTATCGGTTCTATGATTTCCATGGGATTTGTCCTGCTGGTTGCCAAAAAAGTCCACAACATGTCCATGCTGGTTATCAGCGGTGTCATGATCGGTTACATCTGTTCTGCAGTTACAGATTTCGTAGTTACATTTGCGGATGACTCCAATATCGTCAATCTTCACAACTGGTCACTGGGAAGTTTTTCAGGAATGTCCTGGGGTAATGTGAAAGTAATGGCAATAGTAGTTCTGCTCACAATGGTGATCGTGTTCTTTATGTCTAAGCCTATCGGTGCCTATCAGCTGGGTGAAGTTTATGCCCAGAATATGGGAGTGAATATCAAGCTGTTCCGCATAGGACTGATTCTCTTATCCAGTATTCTGTCTGCCTGTGTGACAGCTTTTGCAGGACCAATTTCTTTTGTTGGCATTGCAGTGCCTCACATTGTAAAAAGCCTGCTGAAAACAGCCAGACCGCTCCTTGTGATCCCGGCCTGTTTTCTGGGAGGGGCAGTATTCTGTCTTTTCTGTGATCTGATCGCCAGAACCGTATTTGCACCTACAGAACTCAGTATCAGTTCCGTAACAGCAGTGTTTGGCGCACCAGTTGTAATCTATATCATGATTCGCAGACAGAAGAGAAATTGATATAAAAAGCAGGAGCAGAATACGCTATCCGGGCAGATTACTATAAGATGCAGCATAAAAAAGGAAAACAGGAAAAAATATGTCAGAGAAAATAGCAGATGTAATAAAGGAAACAGAAAATAACAAAGCAGACCGGCAGGAACAGTATTTTTTCCGTACGGATCAGCTGACTGTGGGATATGACGGAAAACCTCTTATCAGAGAAATTAATATTCAGCTGAAAAAGGGAGAAATCCTCACTCTCATCGGTCCTAACGGTGCCGGAAAATCCACTATTCTTAAAAGCATCACCAGACAGCTTGCCACGATCAGCGGTACTGTTTATCTGGATAAAGAGAAAATGGCAAAGATGACCAATAAAGAGGTCTCTCAGAAACTGGCAGTCGTGCTCACAGAGCGTATGCGTCCGGAACTGATGACCTGCGAAGACATTGTAGCCACAGGGCGTTATCCTTATACAGGAACTTTGGGAATACTCTCCGCAGAGGATAAGACAAAGGTAAAGAAATCAATGGAAACCGTCCATGCATGGGATTTAAAAGACAGGGATTTTACAGCCATCAGTGATGGTCAGAGACAACGAATCCTTCTTGCCCGGGCTATCTGTCAGGAGCCGGAGATCATTGTACTGGATGAGCCGACTTCTTTTCTGGATATCCGTCATAAGCTGGAACTTCTTACCATTTTGAAACAGATGGTGCTGGATCATCAGCTTACAGTGATCATGTCGCTGCATGAGTTGGATCTTGCACAGAAAATATCTGATAAAGTTATCTGTGTACATGGAGAATATATAGAAAAATATGGTGCTCCGGAAGAAATCTTTACTTCTGAGTATATTCGGAAGTTGTATGGAATTACCAGAGGAAGCTATAATGCTGCTTTTGGATGTGTGGAGATGGATCCGCCCAGAGGTGAACCTCAGGTGTTTGTAATTGGCGGTAATGGAAGCGGAATTCCGTATTATCGAAAACTGCAGAGACAGGGAATTCCGTTTGCGGCAGGAGTGCTTCACACGAATGATGTAGACTGTCAGGTAGCCGGTGCACTTGCAGACCAGGTGATTACAGAGAAACCTTTCGAAAGTATTTCACAGGAATCTTATGATAAGGCTGTGGAATTGATGAAAAAATGTCAGAAAGTTATCTGTCCTCTGAAAGACTTCGGAACAGTGAATGCCGCAAACAGGGAACTACTTCGCCTTGCGCGGGAGCTGGGAATACTGGCAGAGCTATAGGTTACTGTTCACTCCGTTCCCAGCAACACGCTTCGCGATGCACAGAATTTATGCTAATCGCATAAATTCGCGCGGTATGTCTCGGGTTTTCTGTGACCTTCGCTCACAAAAAACACCTCGCGGGATATTAGCAGTGAACAGTGACAGCTATAGTACATCGTTTTCGAAATAATATTATTATTTCATGTATATGTATGCTATAATGGATACCATCAATCATCCAAAGGAGAGAAATATGGATAAGTTATACATTGTTATCCCGGCATACAATGAGCAGGATAACATTGAACAGGTCATTAATGACTGGTATCCTGTTATAGAGAAGCATAACGGAAACGGTCAGTCACGTCTGATTGTCATTGATGACGGGAGCAAAGATTCTACATATGAAAAACTGAAACAGTGTACAAAGACACGCCCTCTGCTGATTCCGATAACAAAACCAAACGGCGGTCATGGTGCAACTGTGCTTTATGGCTATAAGTATGCACTCAAAAATGGTGCAGATTACATTTTCCAGACAGATTCAGACGGCCAGACACTGCCGGAAGAATTTGAACCGTTCTGGAAACGAAGACAGAAATATGATATGGTCATCGGCTGGAGAAAAGACAGGCAGGATGGAATATCACGTGTTTTTGTTACAAAAACTCTGAAACTGGTTATCCGTATCTGTTTTGGGGTAAATCTGACAGATGCCAACACTCCGTACCGTTTGATGAAAGCAGAGACGATGGCCAGGTACATACATCTGATCCCGAAGGATTTTAATCTTTCCAATGTACTTCTGGCTGTTATTTATAAGAAGAAGGGATGCAGCATCAAATTTCTTCCTGTCACATTCAGACCTCGTCAGGGCGGGGTGAATTCCATTAACATGAAGAAAATCTGTAAGATTGGAAAACAGGCGGTAATAGATTTTGTGAAATTGAACAGGATTATCCGCCGAACATAAAAAATGATGAAAAAAAACTGTTGTTCCTACAGTGATCGTGAGGAACAGCAGTTTTTTTGTTGTTATATTTTCAGATAAATGTCGAACTATATCATAAGATGTCGGACGAAATAAATTGACATTTTCTTTAAACAAAATTACAATTATAGTTGTAATAAGACAGAAAACGGTATGTACCGATCTGCACACATCGGGTACATAACACACATAACACAACGCATCAACATATAACAAAACAACACACACAGGTAACAAGGTTACCACAAATGTAAAAATAATAATAGGGAGAAAAGAATAAGATGAACAAAATGAATGAATTGTGCGAAATGGAATTAACAGGTCGTTACGAGGAGAAACTTTCTGCTCTGAAAGCGGAAATCAGTGCAGCAGATGAGTATATCAGGCAGGATAACAGTGACCTGACGGAATTTGAGAACCGATATGAGCGCTTAGATATCCCGTATCGTGTAAAAAGATTTCTGGATGACTATATTGCGTGTATGCAGACAAAATATGAACGTCTTGCAGACCTGTGCTATCTGGCGGGAGAACAAGGATTATAAAAAAATCTTGTTTTATCTGTCGAAATAAAGTATTGTAGTAATATACTATATTTACGACAGATAAGGAGAAAATGCGTTATGTACAGAAAGAAAAATTTTATAAGTCTGGGAATGAGCCTGGTTCTGGCAGCAGGAATTACAGTAACACCTGTAACAGCAGCAGATTTCACAGATGGTACAGTTCCTGAATTTAATTCAGATGATGCAACAGAATTTGATGTACAACAGGAAACTGCGGATAATGCGGAGTTTGCATCAGATACAGAGGATAGCATTTCGGACAAAGCAGGTTCAAATGAAGTAGATTCAGACGAAGAAGTCTTTGCAGAGGCTGTAATTCCGGACGAAAACGGTGCTGTGGATAACAGACAGCTTCTGGAGAAATATCTGAATGACATTCTGTACGGACAGGATCCGGACACACAGCCAGCAGCTTCTCTGGGTGAGGATGTACTGAATGGACAGCAGCAGACCTTATATGAGGAACTTAAGAGTAAAATCAGCGCAGTGGCATCGAAAGGTGGTTCTACCAGGTTTAAAGTCAGTTCAGATCTGGGACTGACCTGGCAGACAACAGCAAGCGGTAATGCGCTCAAAAGAGAAGTAGCCGCACACCTTAATGAACTGGATATTTCAAAGATTATCGATTGCCTGGCTGTAGATTGTCCATATGAATTGTACTGGTACGAAAAGACTGCAGCTACTACCTGGCAGTATGGTTACAGCACAAAGGCAACAGGAAACAAAACAACTGTAAAAATTGAAAATCTTTCCATATCTATGCCGGTGATCAGCAGTTATGCTTCCGGTAAATATAAAGTAAATGCAGGGATTGTACAGCTTGCAAAAAGTGCAGCAGAAAATGCCAGAATGATCGTAAAAGAATTTCAGGGTTATACAGAGACAGAAAAGCTGTACGGATATAAAGAAATGATCTGCTACCTGACTTCCTACAATGATGATGTGACGGAGGATGATGAATACGGAGATCCATGGCAGTTAATCTATGTTTTTGACGGAGATGACAGTACTAATGTGGTCTGTGAAGGTTATTCCAAGGCATTTCAGTATCTGTGCGATCTCAGTGACATTACCTGCTATACAGTGACCGGTATGATGAATGGCGGTACAGGTGAAGGTCCTCATATGTGGAATATTGTGGCAAATAACGGTAAATATTATATGGCAGATATCACAAACAGCGATGAAGGAACAGTTGGAGAAGACGGAGGTCTGTTTCTGGATACTCCGATCTCAGGAAGTATTTCCCGGGGCTATACATATGCGACAGACAGTGCGAATATATATTTTGCATATGACAAAGAAGCAAAGAGCTTATATGGAACCGGAAAAAATTCCATTCTTTATATGACGCAGGAAACGTATTCTGCTGATGATCTGACTGCAAAACCGGCAAAAACTTCAATTACAGGTATATCAAACAGGACTGCCGGAAAACTTGTGATTACATGGAAAAAGGCAAAGAGTGCAGACGGATATGAGATCTATCGCCGGGCAGGAACCACTAATCCATACGTAAGAGCAGCGGTAATTAAATCCGGTTCAACTACAAAATACACAAATGCAAAACTGAAAAAAGGACATACATATTATTACAGAATCCGTTCATACAGATATGATGAGAATGGAAGAAAGATATACAGCGGCTGGTCAACAGTAAAGAAGCAGAAAGTAAAATGAAATCGGTAATCAGAAAAAGACACAAAGGATAACGTGGATAAAACAATGATGAAAGTACTTTCGTAAAAACAGAGTACACAGTTTCAGGGGATTTTCTTGCCATATGTGGAACATCATGATACAATGAGACACGATATGACAGAGAGAGCCCTTGAAATTTTATTATGTTATAAGAAATTACTCCATAATGCTCTTATAATATAATAAAGCAGTATTTTTATAATGCTGTAAATATCTGGAAAATATGGGAGGAATAAATATAAATGTGTGGAATTGTTGGATTTACAGGTAATCATCAGGCAGCACCTATATTATTATATGGTCTGTCCAGACTTGAATACAGAGGTTATGATTCAGCGGGACTTGCAGTTCGCGACGGCGAAGGTGATACAGAGGTTATTAAAGCGAAAGGCAGACTGAAAGTTCTTGCAGATAAAACTAATAATGGAGAATCTGTACCTGGAACATGTGGTATCGGACATACCCGTTGGGCGACACATGGAGAACCATCTGAGACAAATGCGCATCCCCATATGAGTGATGACGGTAACGTAGTAGCAGTTCATAATGGAATCATTGAGAATTATCAGGAACTGAAAGACAAACTGATCCGCAATGGCTATGAGTTTTATTCGTCTACAGACACTGAAGTAGCAGTTAAACTTGTAGATTATTATTATAAGAAATATCTCGGAACACCGGTAGATGCCATTAACCATGCAATGGTCCGTATCCGCGGTTCCTATGCTCTTGCGATCATGTTTAAAGACTACCCGGGAGAGATTTATGTGGCAAGAAAAGACAGCCCGATGATCCTTGGGGTGGAGAACGGTGAATCTTACATTGCATCCGATGTTCCTGCAATTTTAAAATACACCAGAAATGTATATTATATTGGAAATCTGGAGATGGCTCGTATCAGAAAAGGGGAGATCACGTTCTACAATCTGGATGGTGATGAGATCCAGAAAGAGCCGAAAACAATTGAATGGGATGCAGAAGCGGCGGAGAAAGCGGGATTTGAACATTTCATGATAAAAGAAATTCATGAACAGCCGAAAGCAGTTCGGGATACTTTGAATTCTGTACTCAAAGATGATCGTATTGATCTCTCAGAAGTAGGTCTTACAGATGAGGAGATCAAAAAGATCAGCCAGATTTATATTGTAGCCTGTGGCTCTGCTTACCATGTGGGAATGGCAGCCCAGTATGTGATTGAAGATCTGACAAGGATTCCGGTACGTGTGGAACTGGCATCGGAATTCCGATACAGAAATCCGATTTTAGATCCGGAAGGTCTTGTGGTCATTGTCAGCCAGTCAGGGGAAACAGCAGACAGCCTTGCGGCACTTCGTGAGGCGAAACAGAGAGGTATCCGTACACTGGGAATTGTCAATGTGGTAGGTTCTTCCATTGCCAGAGAAGCGGATAATGTTTTTTACACTCTGGCGGGACCGGAAATTTCTGTAGCAACTACCAAGGCATACAGTACTCAGCTGATTGCCTCCTATGCACTGGCAGTGCAGTTTGGAAAAGTCAGAGAACAGATTACAGAAGAAAAATATCAGGAGCTGATTGCAGAGCTGAAAACACTTCCGGATAAGATTGCCAAGATCATTGAAGATGACAAAGAGCGTATCCAGTGGTTTGCGGCTAAGCAGGCAAATGCCAGGGATGCTTTCTTTATCGGGCGTGGTATTGACTATGCCATCAGTATGGAAGGCAGCCTTAAGATGAAAGAAGTCAGTTATGTACACACAGAAGCTTATGCGGCCGGAGAACTGAAACATGGCACAATCTCTCTGATTGAGGACGGAACTCTTGTGATCGGTATTCTCACGCAGAATCATCTCTATGAGAAAACAGTCTCCAATATGGTAGAATGTAAGAGCCGCGGTGCATACCTGATGGGACTCACCACATATGGACATTATAATATAGAAGATACTGCAGATTTCACAGTTTATATTCCGAAAACAGATCCACACTTTGCAACTTCACTGGCAATTATTCCTTTGCAGCTGCTTGGCTACTATGTCAGCGTAGCCAAAGGCCTGGATGTAGATAAGCCGAGAAATCTGGCTAAGAGTGTAACTGTAGAATAGTGCCGGGAAAACAATATAATATGTAGCGTAATGCCACAGACTGTAAAGGATTAATACGGTCTGTGGCATTTTTTTTCAAAATCCCAGAATCTCATGAAAATAGATCTGATTTTGAATAACAGAAGGATGTTCCGGTTTCAGTGTTCTGGCTTTCCGGTGAAATTCAAAAGCTTCTTTGTGCATTCCGGATTTGTCCAGACATACACATAATTGCAGAAATGGTATGAAATTATGGCAGTCCGGAATATAGAATCCTCCGTTTTGGCTGTTGTCCGGTGCAAGAAGTGCCTGATGATACCAGTGAGCTGCCATGGAAAAGTTCTGTTTCATAAAAAATATTTTCCCAATCTCACAGCATATTTCGGCTCTTGGAATATCTGACATGAAACTGTGAAACAGTATCTCAAGAGCATACTGGTCATTGCCTGATGCCTGATAACAATAGGAGAGAACCAGACAACTGTCCAGTCTGTTTTCAATCCAGCCGTCCGGCTCTTTCAGAAATTTTTTCAGAACACAGATGGCATACTCGTATTGCTTATGATAAAAAAGTTCCCGGCCATAATAAAATAAGTCTCTGGGTTCCAGCGGCTCTCCTTCTTCGATCATCTGTTGATAGATGTGCAGATTTCGAAAGGAAGAGCAGGGTTTTATTTTGCGATGTTCAATCTGTATGGGAGAATAAAGGATGTTCCCGGTGGGAATGATGGATTCATGAACTCTTCCCCGCCATCTGAAATTTCGGGAAGTTTTTAAGATGCGTTCTCTGTAACAGGAGAATGCAGCATGATTCCATTCATCGAAATCTGTGACATAATCCATCATAACCATATCTGTGTTCGGACTCAGTGTTTCTTTTAATTGTTTTAGTCTGTACAGATTTTCCTGAGTGATCATGTCGTCTGCATCCAGCCACATCCAGTAATCAGTACTGACTTTTTCCGAAATAAAATTCCGGGCAGCAGAAAAATCATTTTTCCATGGAAAATCATAAACTTCTGCTGTAAATCCTCTGATAATTTCTTTGGTCCTGTCTGTAGAACCGGTATCACAGATAAGAATTTTGTCTACAATTTCTTTCATGGGTTTCAGGATACGCGGCAATACTTTTTCTTCATTTTTTACAATCATACAAAGGCTGAGAGAAATCATGGAAGATAATTTAAAGCACCTTTTGAGAAAATCAGGAGGAGCATTTGCCCCTCCTGAGGTTTAAGTTGCAAGAAGTCCGGCTGCGCGGAGATTTGTGAGAAGCTGATTAAACTGGGTTACAATATCTGTCTGACCTGTGGCATCTGCTACGGCCGCTGCCGGAGCTACAGTACCGGCAGGTCCGGTAGCACCAGTGGCACCAGTAGGTCCGGCAGGCCCGGTAGCACCAGTAGGTCCGATAGCTCCGGAAGGTCCGGCAGCGCCAGTGGCTCCGACAGGTCCGGCAGCGCCAGTGGCTCCAACAGGTCCGACAGGACCTGGGTAGCCTTGAAGTCCGGGTTCACCCTGGGGGCCCTGAGGTCCCATTGGACCAACGGGACCGGGACAGCCTCTGGGTCCGGTAGGACCAGGACAACCGCGCGGCCCCTGAGGTCCCTGACAGTCACAGCTGCAGCGATTGTTATTGTTACAACAGGATGTACCGGATAATTCCGGATCATCTGAGGTATGATGACTAAACAGCATAGAAAAGTATCACCTCTGGAAAAATCTTATATCGTCAGACTAGACAGTCTGCCCGGCAGACTGTAATTTTACAGGACATTCCGGCAGTTGTCGTGGAATCTGACAATAATAGATTGCAGTTCTCGATATTAGTATATGTTTCATATGTGAGTTTGTGACTTACTATTGTATAACTGTCAACTACCCATTACCTAAAGGCAATGGGCTTGTAACTGCCCAGTCGTAGTAACGGTTTACGCCTTCGACCTTTTATCCCCAATAGGTATTGCTACCTAAAGTGGCGCTACATCATAGGGTGGTTGACAGCATCCTTTACAGACAAGATATACTCATCTGTAACTGTATCAGGTACTAAACTTCCCATGCTATACAGCAAACATTCTTTTACGGGTAAGATTTTACGCAATACGCGAGTTTTTTACTTTATAGGAAAGACCGCCGATGGCGGTCTCCTGGCGGAAGTGGAAAGAAATATAAAAACTGCTGTGGAAGATAAGTTTATTTTCCTGACAGGATAATTATCAAAAATGAAAAGAGTCTGATGCATAAAACATATAGGTTTATGCGTTGGATTCTTTTTTGTCTCTTGCCCAATAAGTTCCGGTATGCTATGATAAACAAAAGCATATTTTCTAATTATCTAAATCTATGTAACTGTCCGGTATTTTCAACAGTTACAGCCAAATCTCAATTCATATACAGATCATGAATCTGTTCTTTCAGAAAAGTCATGCTTTAATTTTCACTATTTATTTCTAGCAGGAGTTTTCTAAAAGACAGGAACTCCTGAACATATTTATTAAGGTGGTTATAAGATGCTGTATAAGAAGACAGAAAAGCTATCAATAATAAAGAGGGAGGGTGAGATAATGGGTATGTTTGTAAATCCGAATGCTGCAGCATTTCAGTGTGCAGTCAATTCAGAAGTATATATAGACAAAACGGGATTATTGGAATATACAAATAAAGTATTGGGCACAAATGCCAGGTTTATATGTAACAGTCGTCCGCGCAGATTCGGGAAATCTGTTACTGTAGATATGCTGACTGCATATTACAGTAAAGGATGCGACACTGAAAAAATGTTTTCAGGACTGGAAATCAGCAAATGTCCGGATTTTTACGAACATTTAAATAAATATGATGTCATTCATTTTGATGTACAATGGTGCTGTATATCAGCAGGTTCCAGTGAGAATTTAATTTCATATATCACGAATATCGTTGTTTCCGAATTAAGAGAGACTTATCCTGAAGTCAATCTGGTGGAAAACAGCACTATATATGGAGCAATGGCACGCATTAATACTGTATTAGGAAAACAGTTTATTGTAATCATTGATGAATGGGATGTTCTGATCCGTGATGAAGCCCATAATCAGGCAGCACAGGAAATGTATATTGACTTTCTCAGAAACATGTTTAAAGGAATTGAGGCATCAAAATATATCGCACTTGCATATCTGACCGGAATTTTACCGATAAAGAAATTAAAAACCCAGTCTGCCTTAAATAATTTCACCCAGTTTACAATGCTTAATGCCGGCCCATTGACACCATATATCGGTTTTAATGAAGATGAAGTAATCGATTTGTGTGAAAAATATGAGATAGATTTTGCAGAAGTGAGGCGGTGGTACGATGGTTACCGTCTTGGAGATTACCATGTATATAATCCAAATGCGTTAGTAAATCTGACAATTATGCGGACATTCCAGAGCTACTGGTCACAGACAGGAACCTATCTGTCAATCCTGCCACTGATCAACATGGATTTTGATGGTCTGCGGACATCCATCATAGAAATGCTGTCCGGTTCCTCTGTAGAAGTAAATGTCAATGAATTTCAGAATGATATGGTCAGCTTCGCAGACAAAGATGATGTATTGACTCTGTTGATCCACCTGGGTTACCTTGCCTACGACCAGAGAACCCAGAGAGCTTACATTCCCAATGAAGAAATCCGTCAGGAATTTCGTGCCGCAACCAAACGAAATAAATGGAACGAACTGATTGAATTCCAGCAGGAATCTGAGAAACTACTGGAAGCCACCTGGGAAATGGATGCAGAAACAGTTGCTGAACAGATAGAGAAAATCCATGCAGAATACACATCAGTGATTCAGTACAATAACGAGAATTCCCTGAGCAGCGTACTCAGTATTGCGTACCTAAGTGCAATAAAATACTATTTTAATCCAATCCGGGAACTCCCGACAGGAAGAGGCTTCGCAGATTTCGTCTTCATCCCCAAACCACTGTACAGAGACTATTATCCTGCATTACTCGTCGAATTGAAATGGAACAAAGACGCAGAAACTGCTCTGAATCAGATAAAAGAACGAAAATATCCAGAGTCATTACAGCAGTATACAGGAGATATTTTGCTGGTGGGGATCAACTACGATAAAAAAGAAAAAGTACATCAGTGTGTAATCGAAAAATGGTTTCCACTGTGTATATAGAACGTAACTTCAAAAGAATCATATAAGTTATGAGAAAAGATATTCTACCCCAGTGGATGGAATGTCTTTTTTATATAATTTTTAGCTTGCATCTATGTAAAATTGATATCAGAAAATTCCCTCTTTTTATGTTGACATTACTAAAAGCAAGACTATAATGAAAACCGAAAAAAGAATCTGAAACGATTGGAAAGGGGAAGTTAATTATGAGTACAGTTTTGCCAAGAGAAGAAGCAGTAGAAACAATTTTTTCTAAAATTTTGGCTTCGCCGGAAGCATCCGGACGATTAAGCGGAGTTTTTTATGACCATATAGATGACGACCATCGTCTGACAGATAATGACAGAGATCATTTCCTGCAGGTATTGTTTCATGCGTACCAGAACGGTGATATCAGTGCACTGCTGTTGGAATTATGCGGCAGAAGTATGTTTGACCTGTTAAGGGAGGCTTATCTGATCCCGAAGAAATTCCACGGAAAAGCAGGAGAGAACCCGGTGCTCCTTACAGATGCAGCCGGAGAACTTCTTCCCGGGGAAAAGGTTTCAGCCAGAGAATATGCAAAATTCAAGGAAACATATGAACATCATGAATGTGCCCCCAGATCTGCGCTGTATCTTGCAGATGGTTATGATCTTGTCCGTACCTATACAGAAGGTCTGAACATTACAGAAGAAAAAGATAACCGTAAACGTGGTGTCCTGGCTCTTTATGCACTTCCCGACACCTGTAAACTGGGTCTGACAGAAGCACAGGCATATGCCGTTGTATGGGATGCTTTCCAGAAGATTCAGGAAGAAGCCCCAAGAGCCATGGTATACTACGGACAGGAAACAGGTCTGAAGAAAGAGAATCCGGATAAACCCTATGATGAAATTGGAATTCTTCTTCCTATCCATGAATTTGAGAAAAAAATGCTGCAGCATTTAGACGAGATTGACGGAATCGTACTGGCATGCAGAGAGAAAATGATGGAGAAAGCAGGAAATGACAGTCTGCAGCTTTAACAAATCAAGCAAGTAGCAAAGCGGATGATTTTATCCGATTGACAATATAGAATGAGGAAGTGAGAAAAATGCCGCAGGAAGTGATTAAAAAGAACCATATGGATGTTGCCTGGCATGAGTATACAGATGAAAATGGGGAAAATGTACCAGTTGTAGATTCCAGCATCGCAGAGAAAGCATCCGTTATCGGACGTGTGGGGATTATGTTTCTCTCATGCGGTACCGGAGCATGGAGAGTGAGAAGTTCCATGAATACACTGGCAGAAGCACTTGGCATTACGTGTACGGCGGATATTGGTCTGATGTCCATTGAATATACATGTTATGACGGAGAAAATGGTTTTACCCAGTCGTTGTGCCTGACTAATACAGGCGTAAATACTTTGAAGTTAAATCGTCTGGAACACTTTATCCGAAACTTTGAAAAAGAAGGAAAACATATGTCAGGAGAACAGCTGCATACATTTCTTGACAATATTGAAAAAACACATGGTCTATATTCCCCGCCTGCACTGGGACTTGCTGCAGCGATCGCATGCTGCGGATTTACATTCCTTCTTGGGGGCGGTCCGATCGAGATGTTCTGTGCATTTGTCGGGGCAGGAATTGGAAATTATCTCCGCTGCAAACTGACCAAACACCATTTTACATTGTTCTTATGTATTGTGTCTTCTGTATCTCTGGCATGTTTTGCATATGCAGGTCTGCTCAAACTTGGAGAAATATTATTTGGTATTTCTGTTCAGCACGAAGCGGGATATATCTGTGCAATGCTCTTTATCATACCGGGATTTCCGTTTATTACCAGTGGTATTGACCTTGCAAAACTGGATATGCGTTCAGGAATAGAACGTCTGACTTATGCTTTGATCGTTATTCTGGTAGCTACTATGTCAGCATGGATCATGGCACTGATCCTGCATTTGAAACCTGTAGATTTTATAAAACTTTCACTGTCAACAGAGCAGTGGATCTTATTCAGGCTTCTTGCAAGTTTCTGCGGAGTGTTTGGATTCTCTATCATGTTTAACAGCCCGGTTCGTCTGGCAGTCGCAGCAGCCGGGATAGGAGCAGCTGCCAATACTCTGAGACTGGAACTGGTAGACCTTGCAAATATTCCTCCTGCTGCAGCCGCATTTATTGGTGCACTTACTGCGGGACTTCTGGCGTCCCTGCTGAAGAATAAAGTCGGATATCCAAGGATATCTGTAACAGTTCCCTCAATCGTTATCATGGTTCCGGGATTATATTTATACAGAGGATTTTATAATCTTGGTATTATGTCATTATCAGTAGCTGCATCCTGGTTTGCGTCTGCGATCCTTATCATTGCAGCGTTGCCATTAGGGCTAATCTTTGCACGTATTCTGACAGATAAAGCTTTCAGATACTGTACTTAACCGAATCAAAAATCAGGGAAATCCCCAACCACTGCTTAAATTGCAAAAAGCAATAAGCAGTGGTTGAGGATTTGCTCGTGCAAGTATCTACTCCAATAGGAAAATGTGAAAATTATATCAAACTAACAAACAATTTTATGCTTCCAAACAAATATTTAAACGAAAAAATTGTTCAGGTTTCTGTACAAAAGCTCTTGTCAATTTTTTGACAATGTGTTATCATTAAGGCGTCAATTTTGTTAGGAGAAAAGGAGTATTAAGATTATGAGCAGTAAAATTACTATCATTGGAGCCGGCAGCGTCGGATCTACCATCGCGTACACTTTATCAAGCCAGGATATCGCATCTGAAATTGTTCTGATCGATATCAACAAAAAGAAAGCAGAAGGTGAAGTTCTGGATATTATCCAGGGAACCTGCTTCAGAGATCCTATCTCTATCATTGCCGGAGACTACGAAGATGCCAGGGATTCTGACATCGTTATCATCACATCCGGTATTGCCCGTAAACCAGGACAGACAAGACTTGAACTTACACAGACAAATGTAAATATCCTCAAATCTATCACACCGGAGATCGTAAAGGCAGCTCCAAATGCACTTTATCTGATCGTAAGCAATCCGGTTGATATCATGACTTATGTATTTACAAAGATTTCCGGACTTCCAGAAAACCAGATCCTTGGTTCCGGTACAATTCTTGACTCTGCACGTCTGCGCTGCGGATTATCCGAACATTTCCAGATTGCACAGAGTAATATCCATGCCTATGTATTCGGTGAGCATGGAGATACATCCTTTATTCCGTGGTCTGGTGCCTATATTTCAGGTGTAAGTGTGGATGAATATTACGACCTTGAGAAGAAACTCGGTAAGGATATTGAACCGATTGATAAAGAAGCAATGCTTCAGTATGTACAGAAATCTGGCGGTGAGATCATTTCCAAGAAAGGTGCAACTTTCTATGCAGTATCCTCTTCTGTATGCAAACTTTGCAGCCTTCTTGTATCTTCTGCAGAGTCTATCTCTACAGTATCTACTATGATGCATGGAGAGTACGGAATCGATGATGTATGCCTGAGTACATTAACTCTGGTAGGACCAAATGGTGTACAGGGCAAAGTTCCAATGAGAATGACAAAAGCTGAGATCGAACAGCTTAAGAAGAGTGCAGATGCACTGAAAGAAATTATTGCTCAGATTGACCTTAATTAATAATATATCAGACAAAACATTCAGAAGTACAGGTACAGCCTGTTCTTCTGAATCCATATTACTGTTTACTCCTTTTTAATTATTAGCCAAAATTCTGTACTGTAAGCGGAAACAGACGAATTTTGGCTTACATATATCAAAAGCAAAAAAATATATAAATAATATTTTTATTAAATCTTTAGTTGACGGGAGAAATGATACCATGCATACTTATAGTAGAGGGGGTATGCCTGCACCGGCTATGATGGAGAGAAGCGGTGCAGACAGTGTACGGAGAATTGATGGGGGAGAAATATGCGATTAATGTTATCTTATCTCAAGCGCTATAAAGGGCTTGTTTTTTTAAACTTTATTTCTGTTTTTGGGTTTGCATTGACAGAACTGGGTATTCCGACGATTATCTCCAGAATGGTTGACGGCGGTGTAGCCAGTGGGGATCGGGAATATCTGCTGAAAATGGGTGGGCTGATCGCTCTGATTTCGGTTGTGGGCATTCTCGGAACGGTTGTCCTCGGCTATTGCGGCGCCAGGATTTCTACAGCGGTCACCTGCGATATCAGAAATGATCTTTTTGAAAAGGTTCAGAGTTTTTCTCATCGGGAAATGAATCAGCTGGGTGTTTCTTCACTGATCACAAGGACGAGTAATGATGCACTTCAGATTATGAATTTTATGAATATCATTCTGAGAACGGCAATGCTGACACCGGTCATGATCGCGGTCAGTTTTACGCTGATCATCATGTCATCGGTGAAATTATCGCTGATCATTGCGGCGACAGTGCCTTTTATTATTCTGGGTGTCATACTTGTTGCTAAAATATCCGGTCCGGTCAGTGAACGTCAGCAGACGGCATTAGATGG
>OGWX01000931.1_pt1 | contig 20179 bp, 21 predicted proteins | sample 1576151 | NCBI WGS metagenome assembly OGWX01 (sample SAMEA3541591, study PRJEB24748) | human gut metagenome | biome: human gut; feature: human-associated habitat; material: faeces | place: China | collected 2012
AGTCCCCGTCCGGCGCCCTTCCGGGAATGGGACGCCGCGCCGGCGGGACGCGCCCTGGATGCGGGGTGCGCGCATCCGACGGGACGGGCGTCATGGACAGGAAGGCCAGCAGGTCTAGCGGACGCAGAAGCGCCCGCATCCATCGATCGTCCATGTCGACCGTCCCGATCAGATGCCGAGGGGCAGGATGGTCGTCAACGCGGCACGCTGCTGGCCCTTCATCGGGTTGAGTTTCATATGCCAGTTCTTGGCCTTGTTCTGCATGTCACGGTCGAACACGTCGAGTTCCGGCAGACTGGACGCGAACAGGGTGATGAATCCCTGATGGTCGGTGTCCGGCCAGTTGGCCTCCTGCTCCAGCTCGCGCAGCCGCTGTTCCTTCTCCTCGCGGCGTTCGTCACGGCTTTTCTCCCTCTGGTCCTGGAGTTTGGCGCGTTGGCGCATGCTGCTCTTGCGGTTGCGCAGTTCCGCTTCGGACTGTTCCATCGTCAATGGACGCCAGATATGGCAGAACGCCATCATGCGTCGTTCCGTGACCAGTTCACGGATCCAACCGGCCTCCACGTCGAAGTCGGGCCACTGGTAGATCCAGAACGAGCGTGCCACGGCCGAGTCCAAGGTGATGTAGTCGTGTTCCTTGGCTTCCTCCACCCAGGTGACGGTCGGATCGTCCCTGTTGACTGGTGGACGGTCGTTCGCGTGTTCCGGGTCCGCGATGGTGCGGATCAGATACCGCAGGTCGTCGGGGGAGCACCAGTGGATGGTGTTCCTGCGGGCCCCGCAGTCAAGCAACGCCGGTGCGACGGTCATGCGGATCAGGTCGCCCATGGCGATGCCGACCGCGGCCCGTTCCGTCCGGTCCTTCCTGACGACGTGCGGCAGACGGTCCGCGTTCACGGACACGCTGATGTAGTTCGAGTTCTGCAATGGGGTGAGGATGTCGGGCAGGTGCCACAGGTTCGCCAGATCCTCGCGCGCCCATTGCGGCGTCCGATCGTCCTTGAGGTATTCGGGTTCCGGGGGAGTGTGGCCGGGAAGCACGAAGCTTGTCTCCTTCAATTCGATGAAACCGTCCGTTTCGGACAGTTCTTTGAGCATCGTGTTCAACGCCATCGCACGGCCGGCTTTCTGCCGGTCGGAGGAAAGAACCCATTCCTCCACGTTCGCGGTCAATACGGCAGTGGCCTGCCGTTTGTCCGGATCCCACAGGTAGCAGGCTCCCTGGAACGGGGTGCCCACGACCTCCACGCCGTCGCCTTCGATGGTCTGGGCACGGTCCTCGACGTGCCCGTACAATCCCAGTACGCCCAACGGGCGGCCGGACGCGAGCGGCGAGTACGCCCAACGGTTCGTGCCGTCCTTCAGCCGGCCACGCCAATGCGTCCAGATCCATGTCCATGACACGAGGCTCAATCCCTGGATTCGTGGGATGCCGTATGCGAGGACGAGCGCGCCCAATATCATGATCGGCACGTTCAGGCCCATGGCCGCTCCGGCCACGAGGATGGCGAGGCCGATGACGCAGACGATCAGCTGGGCCTTGTCGAGGCCGAGGACCACGCGTGTGGCGGACAGTCGGCTGAACGACGCGGCGGGGACCCTGCTCCGGCCGGTATTGGATTCGTTATCGGACATGGAAACCTCCATCGGATTATCGGTTGTCGGAAAAACAATGGAGGGAACCCGCCTGGGGTCGGGCCCAGGATGGCGGGTTCCCTCCGGTACTACGGCCACACGGCCGCGTGTCGATAACGGATGGCGTCAGCCGACGGTCGGACCGGACGGGGAGCCGTTGACGCCCTGGTACGGGTTCGAACCGCCGGACGAGCCGCCCATGCCGCCGTTTCCGCCACGGCCACCGGAGCCTCCCTGGCCACCGGTGCCACCGGTACCGCCTTGGCCTCCTTGTCCGCCGTCCGAGCCCTGGCCTCCCTGGCCACCGTCCGCACCCTGGCCTCCCTGGCCTCCTTCGGCGTACGCGCTACCGCCCTGGCCACCGGCCGGTCCGGGAGCGCCTGGAACGCCGGGTGCTCCCGGCGCGCTTGGCGTGTTAGGAACGGAAACGTCCGGCGTGGGTTGCGGTACGGGAGGGACGGAGGATGGGCCGGAACCGGTCTCGTTCCCATCCGTTTTCGCCGCGGCGTCCATGACCTGGCTCGAACCGGAACGGTCCATTCCATCCGTCGCCGCTGGTGGAAGCGGAGGCGCGTCGTTTGGACGGGAAGCGGCGTCCATGACCTGGCTCGAACCGGAATGGTCCGCGCCGTCCGGCTGAACGTCCGGCGTGGACTGGGTTTTCCGCGCGTCATCGCCAACACCGCCGTTCGACGTGTAGTCGCCGTCCGCGCCGCCGGCCTGCCCGTCCTTGGGCAGCAGGTCCTTGATGCCGGAGGCGAGGCCCGGAAGGGAACGGCCCAATTCGCCCGGATTGCCTTGGGATGCGGAAAGCACGGACGCGGCTCCCGAGTTCAACGCCTTGCCGAGACCGCTCGTGTTGCCCGTGGTCGCGGCCTGCACGACACCGGCCGTGACCTGGGCCGCGGCCTTGATGGCGCTTGGACCGATCTTGCCGCCACGCTCCTGCATGTCGGCGGTAACGTTCTCGCCGATGAAGCTCACGGCAGGCATGATGAGCTTCGGACTGAAGCACGCCATGATGATCGTGGCGATGCCCATCAGCGCGGGGAAGAACGATTCCGCGTAGTTCGGATTGTTCTTCGACACGAAGCAGATGCCGGAACCCACCATGATGACCAGGGCGCTCAACGGTGCGGACAGAAGCACGCCGACCACGGCCTGCGCCCATTTCGCCGCGGCGGGACGCGTGACCTTCCAACCGGTCATCATGACCGGCAGCGGCGCCACGCAGGCCAGCAGGATCAGGCTGATGTCGCGTGCGGCGAGCATGCCCGCCAGGGAGAGGACCGCGAGGAAAAGCACGAAGTCCACGACGCAGCGGATGAGCAGATCGTATCCGCCGGTGGTCTTGACGATCGTGCCGATGAGGTTCGACACGATGCTGTCGCCGAACGGGTCGGATGTGCCGGCACCGTTCAACGGGACGGTGAGGATCTTGTGCGTGATCTGTCCGACGATGCCGTCCATGGTGATCATCACGCTGATGCACACCGCGGTCAACGGCCATGCGAGCACGGCCATCGCGAAGCTTTTGATCACGTCGGCGACGCTGCCTTTGGCCGCGGCCTGCAAGGCGCCGATGACGCATAACGCCATGTTCACGAATCCCATGATCCAGCCGATACGGTTCGCCGCGGTGATGGCGACGTTCCATTCGTCGTTGGACATGCTGCCCACCAGGCCGCTGAAGGCGCCCGTCAACAGTTGGGAGCACAGGTTGTCCAACGGTTTGAACAGCCAGTCGATAAGGTTCGCGAAGACGGTCTGGATGATGAGTGACATCCGGCCTCCTTCAAAAAAGGAAATGCCGTGGACGGGACTGGCCCGGCCACGGCGTGAATAGGGGTGTGTCAGGCGGGAGCCGTCAGAACAGCGCCTGCGTCGCGAAGAACTTCACGATCGCCATGGCGCTGCCCAGGATCATCGTCGCCAGGGCACACCAGATGAACACCGTGCCGGAATACTGCTGCATCGGACCGGAATGGATCACACGGCCGGCGATCCAGGCGATCGCCGCGCAGATCCACGCTCCGACGGCGATGTACAGGCTCAACGCCCACAGGCCGCCGACCATGTCGGACACCAACTGCATGAACGGGAAGAACGTGAAGTTCGGACTCACCTTCAGGTTCGAGATGTCACCGTTGTTCAGGCCGGTGGCGACGGACACGATTGTTGCCGCGGCGGGCGCCGCGAGATTGTGTAACATGATGCACACTCCTTTCAGAAGATTCCACGCGGCCGGACGGCCCGGCCACGCCGATAATCGGCAGGGGGATTATTTGCTTCCGGTCAACCATTTCCATAGGCCGGTCGCGCCGTCCTTGATGCCCTGGCCGGCCTTCTGGAAGATGTTGCCCTTGCCGTCACCGCCGGAAACCCAGTTCCAACCCTTCAAAGCGTCGTCGACGGCGCCTTTCACGGTGGTCTTGACCGTGTCGGAGATACCGGACACGATGTCGTCGCCCAACTGTTTGACCAGTCCGGTCAGACTGTCGTCGCCCTTGCCTCGACCGTCCTTCAGGTTGGTTTTCCCACTGCCGGACGCCTGCGTGTAGGAACGGTTCACGCCCAACCCGTTGGAGCCGAACACGTTGCAGCTCCAACCCCATCCGCTCACGGCGGCTCCGATCACGAACGGGACGAGCATGGCGGCGAGCAGGCGTTTCCAACTGAACGCGCGTTCCATCTGGTTGTCGGACACCAGTCCCGGGATGAGGCTGACGCAGCCGATGATGATCACGCCCACGCACAATACGAGCGCGACGGCGATCACGCCGCCGGCCATGTCTCGGACGCCGGACACATCCCAGGCCGGGTCGGGTTTCAAACCCTTCAACGCGTTGTCCGCGAGGTTCAATGCTTCCATTTCCGTTTCCTTCCATTCGATCCATCAGTACCAGCCGGTCGCTTCGGAATGGGCCCAAGCGCCGCAAGGCGACTGGTAGCGTTGTTGGATGTAACCCAATCCCCATTTGACCTGCGTGGCCGCGTTCGTCTTCCAATCCTGTCCCGCGGACGCCATCTTGCTGCCGGGCAGTGATTGGGGGATGCCGTACGCGCCGGAGGACGGATTCGTCGCGTTCCACTGCCAGCCGGATTCGCGTGTCCAGAGCTTGTCCAGACAGTCGAATTGGCTATCATCCCAACCGAAGTCCTTGAGTTTGCGTCGGGCTATCTTCTTCGCGTCCGCGGCCGATGCCTTGTCCCCGGACACGTCGGATGTGGAGTCGTCGCCCGTCACGCACTGTTCCGTGCCAGACGAGCCGGACGCGCCCATGCCCGTGAGCTTGTCGTTCGGCAGCACGTACGTGCCACCATTCCTGATCGGCATGGTCCGTGAATACACTTTGTAGCCGGCGCCCTTCTCACTGGTGGTGATGGTGCCCTTCGCGGTGTCCACGCTTTCGACGATGCCGACATGGCCGTACGTGGGATCCGAATCCTGCACGCCGGCGGGCCAGCTGATGATCGAACCCGCGACCGGCGCGTCCGTAGTGGTCTTGTATCCAGCGGCCGCGCCGGAACGCGCCCAATCCTGACCATTGCCCCAATACTGGCCGACATTCTTCCAGCCGAGCTTCTTCGCCCGCATGCACGTCCACCACGTGCACTGGCCGTACGCGTACGTCGCGCAGTAATTGTTCGGCCCCTGCTGCCCGTTGAACCAAGCCTCGGCGTCCTTCTCGCTCATGCCGACCACGTTCGTGGAACCGGTGCTGCCGGACACGGCCTGCGCGGATGATTGGCCGCCATGGGGATCGTTCACGTTCATGGAGCCCTTGTACCGGTAGTAGGCCGCGTAGCCGGCCGCGTACGAGTCGATGCTGATCTCGTCGCCGGTCTGGTCGCCGGCCTTCGGCCCGGTGACACCACCATTCTCGTCATGATGCGCGCCAACGAACCTGCCGTCGCCGATGTAGATCTCCGTGTGGCTGGAACTCCACACGATGTCGCCGGTCTGCAGGTCGGACACCTTGGCCCAATCATGCCGTTCAAACCCGGCCTTCTCCAAGGCCGCGCCCTCACTGGACGTGTTGAACGCGGACGAGCCGACATCCAATCCCGCGTGCTTCAACGCGTAATAGACGAACGACGAACAATCGTAATCCGGATTGCCGTTACGATGCGTCTGACTGTAACCATGCGAATCGTCCGCGGCGATGTTCTTCGCCCACGAGACCCACGACGTCGAACCGGACGCGTTCGCCACGCCGCACGTCGTGCCGTACTGGGCCTGGACCATGGCGACGAGGATGGTGCTGAGGCTCATGAGCATGACGAGCGGCACGATGACGATCATCGGCACGGCCAGACCGAACACGGTGGCGCCTTTCACCAGACCATGCCCGCCGTTCCCGGTCCTCTCCGCCATAGGCCCCTCCCATCATCGGCACGCTTATTGCAATCCATTCCACGCGGATACGGGAGGAACCGACGCCGATAATCAGAAAAAGCCAAGGAGAAGGACCACGCCGGGGAAGCGGATCATGACCATTGGGCTCCGCAAGGACAGACTAAAAAACGAACCAACGACAGGAAATATCAACTGGAACATTATGTTCCAGTTGATATTCCGAACCGCCGTTGGGCTGGCGAATGATATGGAGGGGATAATATCGTCCGTGAAAGATCCATGGAGGAAGGGGAACGGATCATGGGCATGGAGATACGGCCGGTGTACGCGGGGGAGTCGATGGCGTGGCTGGTGACGAGCACGGACAACGCTCCGGAGGTATGGACGCTCAACAAGGTGGCCTTGATACGCAGCGTGAGGCCGGTGCCCTGCTGGAAGTGCGGATATAAGACCATACAGACCGGCCTGTTCCTGGAACTCGCAGGACGGAACGGATACCGTTGCCGTATCGTCTCCTGGAGCGGGGTGGACAAGGCCGGACTGTTGTCCCAAGCGTTCCGACGCTTGCTCGACATGAATTGGGGCGTGCGTCCGAAGTATTCGAAGTCGATGGGATGCGAGTACCTGGCCGGCGTCTGTCCCCATTGCGGCGCCATCCAAGGGGATAATTTCGTGTACGGCAACTGCCAGAGTCGGGGAGGGGCGTTCAGTGATCCCGAAGACAGGTCGCAGCTCGCGGCGTTCCCATTGCCGTCGTTCGTGGGCGACCGGCCGCAATCGTTGGATTGGGCGTTCGGCAGGTTCACTCTTGAGGTGGAGCCACGGAGAATCGTTTTCAGGGAACCGCTCATGCTGCCAGGCGGCGCATGGCCATGGCGGATGAACCGGTAGGATCCACACCATAACGGGGAATATCTGATGCGAGGTTTCCTCGCATCAGATATTCCACTCCGCCCCTGATCGACCCAGACAATGAAAAAGTCCGGTCCCATTTTAGGAGAGGGCTTTTATGCTCGTCTTCGAGCACTTGGACGTTGAGGACGGAGGTCCGACTGCCGGCCGGGGCAGCAGGTTCACGACGGAAAATATCAGGTGCGAGGTTTCCTCGCACCTGATATTCCAAACCATTGTCGGCGGATGAAAAGCTTTTCGGAATCATCGACCGGAAGGATCAGCCGCGCTTGGCATATTCGAGGCACGCTTCCGGAAGGGCGAACACACGACGGAAAATATCAGTTGGGACATAATGTCCCAACTGATATTCCGAACCATAGTAGGCGGCGGAACGGCTCTTCGGAATCATTGACCGAAAGGGAAGCATTACGTTCGGGATGGTCCGCTGTACGGAACCGTTCATCGTTTCTGGTTGGGGCGAAGGTATTCGAGTTGCGTTTCCGGATCGAACCGGTAGTGAACGCCACCGAACGATACGTCGACCGTGACGGTCCTAGACCCGTCGTCGTTCAATCGTCCCGTAATGGAAAAGCTTTCAAGAACACCCCGGCCGATGAATTCCTTACCGAGATGGGTCACGTTGAGATTCCGGGCTTTCACGCTGATGGGGATGGGACCATCGACGGTAGGCACCGGCGGCTGGCAGTATCCGCATGGATGATACCTGAATCCGATGTTCCTAAGCTCCGTCAACGTCATGTAGTTCGCGACGAAACGAATGTACGCCGGCACCCGCGTCTCACGGTAGACTTCGGGCCGCACGTCCTGTTCGACTTGGTGGTGTATCTTCTCGCAATCGGGCATGTGGACGACCGCTTCGGATTCTCTACGCTGCTTGTTGACGACGTACACGGGTTCTTCGTATTGCGTTTCGCTCATTTGCGGGTTCTTCTCCCTTCGGTTTTGGCGTATGAAGCCGTTTTCGCTCTCATGGGACGGCCCGTCTCACGCGGCGGTTTCGATGCCTTCGAGCCGGTTGAGCTCGTCGGCGTGCCGCATGCACGCGATCTGCCATTCGGATGGCTTGCCGTAGCGCAGGCTTCCCTCGTGGTCGTATTCGTCCTCGTGTGGCCGCATGTCGTTCAGGACATGCTCGCAGACCAGCGAATGCACGTGACGTTCCGAATGACGTTCCGGCACCGGGGTCGGCTGGGCCACGGGCCTACGGTCACGCTCATGGGCTTCGGCGTCCCGTTCGCGTTGGCGTTCGATCTGGGCGACGGTCCAGTCGTTGGCGATCTGGTCCCAGTTGTCGGCGAGACGGCGCGCGGAATCGACACGGCGGAGCCAGAACGTGTTCGCGGGCAGCCAGTCGATGACCGCGAGGATAAGCGCCAACGAGGCCGCACGGTCGCCGTCATGGGCTTTGACGACCCGGCTGACGAGGTTTCCGATCTTGGACAAATCACGTTTGGTCGGTTCCGTGGTGGTCAACGACAGCTTCGAACGGACGGAAGCGAGATGGTCCATCACGGTCGCCGCGTCGGAATCCCCTCCCGTCGTCGTGTTGTTTCCGTCCTCCATGCCGGGGCGCTTCCCGCTTGCGGGGAGCTCTCCCGTAGGGAGAGAGGGGTAATTGTATTTCAATGTATTATTGGGCGACATTTTGTCCAGATTTTTGGACATTTTGTCCTCGCTTCCATCGCCTTCTCCACCTTGCCGCTCCAGGGGCGACATTTTGGGAAGATTGGAGGAAACCGGCTTGTTTTCAACGTTTTCCAGAGGCGACATTTTGGCTTTCGTTTCTTCCGGCTGCCTCTCGTCCGAAAAGCCAGACATTTTGTCCTCGCGTCCGTCGTCTTCCCCGCCCTCCGGTTCCGGGGAAGGCATTTTGGCTTTCGCCTTGTCCGCGCGCTTCATCGCGGCACGGACCTTGGACGCGTTACGGTCCTCGAACGGTTCGGTCGGCAGGTTCGATTCCTTGCAGATCACGTTCCACACGACGGTCTGATAGTTCCGTCTGACCGGCTTACCCGTTTTCGGATTGATGGCGCTGAAGGTCTGTTGTCCGGGTTCAAGCAGGCCAAGATCGAGAAGCTGGTCGATGCTACGCTGCACGGTCTTCTCACTCAGTCCGCATGCTCCCGCGATGGTTCCTATCGCGGGCCATGCGGCCGTCCCGTCATCGTAGTGAGCTTTGAAAGCGAGATACGAGAGCACGGCTTTGGTCGCGTTGCGTACCTCGTGCACGTGTTCCTGGACCCATACCATGGTCACCACAGTCATGATCGGACGCTCCTTCCCGTGTATGCCGTTTGAACGTCCTCGGCACGTTCGACGCCGTTAAACGATTCGGTGGAAGCGTCCAACCGCAGGGTCCAGACCTTGGGACGACGGTTCACGGGAACGACGTCTCCATGAAAGTCGACCGCCGCGAGTTCCTGATCTCCCAATGCGATCAGTCCCTTGTCCCGCAGTTCCCTCAACGCCTTGCGCACGGCACGGACGCTCAATTCGGTCTCCACTTGAATGAGGTTCACAGAAGGCCACGCGCAGTTATCCTCTTCACGGGCCCGGTATGCGAGGTAGAGCAGTACCGCCTTCTGCGTCATGGAACCGAGGTTCAGGCCATACGCCCATGAGACAGCTCTGACGCTCATCTCACCGTCTCCTTTTCCTCCGTCTTGGCGTTGAGACGCCATGCCTTCCAAGGACCTTCCTCGCCACGTTCACGCTCCAACGCGCCTATATGCCATTTGACCGGTTCGCTGTCGGCCGCGAGCGGCGTGATGAAACCCTGCTTTTCCAAACGGTCCAGGATCGCGTCGAGTTCCGCCGGCGTCATGTCGCACGCGGTCCCTCTCAACGCGCGCACGCCCACGACGGCGATGTCCTCCCGAGGCGTCTGGAACGTGCTGTTGGCAAGACTGACGAGAACAAGCTTCTCGGCCGGAGTGTCCGGCTTGGCCTGCCATGCCCATTTGATGACGCTGATCATTGTCTGCTCCTTTGTCGGTTGTGGTGTTCGTTCTGTTTTGAAAGTCTGTCGAGGGGGTGCCGGACACGCGTCGGCGGCGCCGTTGCCGTTCGGCGCGCATGGCCGGCATGTCGCCGGCATGGCGGAGAAAGAAGAAAAGACCATGCCGGCATCCATCTCCACGTCACCGGGGTCCAGTAACGGCCGATGGACGATCATTTCCTGTACTTATCGACGACCGCGAGAATGTACGGGTAGTCGTCGATGCTCGGACCGAGGCCATGATGATGGTTCTCCAGGAAACGACGGATGTCGTTGCGGAGAGCGTCGGAGCCACGCGTCGCGGTAAGGCATTGACGGATCAGCATCTCCCAAGCCATGCGCTTGCATCGAGTCGTCACGTCCTGGCGCAGGCCCTCCATGTCGGCCGCGTACTTGTCGCTTTCCAGTTCCAACGGCTGGGTGCCGCCGGTCAACCATTCCTGATAACTGGACTTGTCTCCCGCCGGCGCGGACAGGACGGTCGAATCGGGATCGCCGAACACGTCGGCTTCCTCGCAGAGTCGGTCGGCAAGGGCCGCGTTGTTCTCGTTGCGGATCCTTCTTCTCGCTTCGGTGGCGTCCAAAGCCTCGCGTTGCGGCGTCGTGTCCTTCCGCTTCCTGCGGCGTAGCGGCGCGTGGGTCATGCCGCTACGGTATTTGGGCCGCTCAGTACGCATCCACTCGCCCAACCGGTTGCCGATCAGCGTGTTCACGAACGCGCCCAATGGTTTGCGTTCCTCATAGGAGGCCCACCTGCGCAGGCCTCCCTTGAGCAGTTCCACGGCCACGTCGCACATAATCTCGTCAACGGCCCACGCGTATCCCCATTCGGAGAGTCTGCGGGCGACACGTCGACGGTTCTCGTCCAACGCGTCCTCCACTTCCCGCGGGGTCACGCCGTACCGCGTGTGGAAGTCCTTGTCGCTCATGCTGTGGTGTTCCATGGCTTAGAACCTTTCCGAATGCTCTCTTCTGATGCGGGCGAGATACCTTTTCGCGGTGCTGCCGCTCGCGGCCAGTCCCGCGTCCACTGCCTTCGACGCGGTCGGATTCTCGCCTTTAGCCGTAAGCTCGTCGATCCATGCGAGCCACGCCTCGTCATCGGCTCCGGCCTTGCCGCGCCGGCTGGTTTTCCCTGGCTTCGGCTTTTCCTCCGCCTGGGCGTCGTCGGTCTTCTCTTCCGGCCCGTCGGCCGGTTCCACGGCCGTCACGTCCGGTCCCACGGGTTCGGGAGCCGGCTCGTCCTGGCCGTCCACGGTCGGGGCATCCCGCTCATCGGGTTGGATGGTGAGGGTCGGGATGATGACTGGTTCACGCATCACCGGCTGCGGGATGGCGTGCTGTTCGACGGTCGGGGTTGAGGCGTCGGCGGCTGGCGCTTCGGCCTCATCGGCTTTTGGGGCCGCATCGTCCTCCATGGCGGGAACGATGGTCTGGAAGTCGAACAGGTCCGGAATCTCCGGCTTCGCCGGTTCAGCCGGTTCGGGAGCCGATGCCGGCGGTTCGGACGGGATGGCCGGGGCCGGCATGGCGGATGGTGCGGGAACGGGAGCCGGAACGTCAGTGTCTTCCATGACGGTCAAGCCGACGGGAAGGACGGTGTTGATCTTGTCGAGACGGTCTCCCGCGATGATGACGATCAAATGGGTCGCGTACAGGAGTGCGACCGGGGGAATACTCATGATGACCGGCGGCACCCATGCCGGCAGGTGGAATCCGGTGTTGAGCATCGCATGCAGGGCGTTGCCGGCGATGGAGAAGCTGCTGAACAGGACAAGTCCGACCCACGGATAGGCGCTGCCTCGGATGTGGCCCTTCTTGAATCCCCACGTGGCCCAGGTGCACAGGAGGATCGTGCCGTCCACGCACACCGGACCACCCCAGCTCAGCCAGGGGTTGATGCCGCATGCCACGAACACGAGACGCAGGGCGTCGAAGCTCAACACGAACGCGATCAGGCCGATGATGATGCCGGCCGTGATGCCGGGCCACATTTTGACGCTTGACCTTTCGGCCCGCGCTTCCTCGTCTTTGGTGTATTTCATGATTCAGTCTTTTCTCTCTGCCGGTCCACGACCGGCGATGATGGTTGGTTCAGTGGCGGGGGAGCGGACCCATACCCCTTGGGATCCGCCCGTCCGATCCCGGTCGCATGTCAGGCGGTGATTTCCTGGCAGACGATGGCGAGTTCGGTGCATCCGTCGATGAAACGCGACCAGTCGTTGTCGGTGTCATCAAGTTCCGCGTCCGCCCCGTCGAAGACGTTGTCGACGTCGATGTTCAGCAGGCGCAGCATCTTACACATGTCGCTGATGATGCCGAAGATGTTCGCGCCGCCACGGGAGACGATCTCGCTCACCGTGGAGCCTCCCGGCTGCCACTTGTCGGATTCCAGCAGATGCACCATCTCGTTGATGGCGCCGCGGGCGTCCGACGACTGGCTGACGAACGAGTCGATGTAGGAGCGGATGTCGGTCTCGCGGTTGCCCATGTCGAGGTCCAACGGCTGGTCGTCGTCGGCGTTGTCGAAATCGGTGTTGTCGATCTTGGCGGGTTCGAGTCCTTCGCTCATGCGACGCATCCTGTCCTTGCGGAGCGTGTCGGACACGGTGGATTGGGATACGTCGAGCATGTCGGCGATGTCGGTCTGCTTGGCGCCTTCCTCGGAGAGTTCCACGATCTTCTTGCGGCGTTCCTCACTGGACATACTGCCGGCATCCACGTGACGTAGCTTGCCTGCCGCGTCACGCACTCTACCTTCCGCGGGAGCGATACCGGCATTGGCTTTAGTGCGATCGACGGTTTTGCGGCTGATTCCAAGCAAGGCGGCGATGCCACGGTTGCTGATCTTGCCCGGAGTGAAGCCTGTGATAAGGTCGGTGCGCTGCTGGCCGGTCACGCGGATCTTCTCCGCGGCGAAGTTGTCGGCGCAGTATGCGATCCAACCCTTCATGCCCTCGGGATAGCCGAGAGCGACCCAGATATGGCCATCGAAGGCCCTTTCCGCGGCATGCGTGAAATCGTACTGGGCTTCGAGAGCGTGCAGGAGCTTGACCTTGAGATCTTCGGTGACGCGCCGTGCCTCTTCCTCGGTGTAGTTGGTTTCGCCCGGAGCAAGAGGACGCCTAGACGGTTCGCTTTGGAAGTTCTCGGCCAATACCGCGACAGGGTTCGTGTCGATCAGATCCACGTCGGTGCCGGCATCCACGATTTCGGGGGTGACGGTCGGCGTGTTTTCCTGATATTGGGTTTCATTCGGTGTGGTGGATGTGGAATAATCAGACATTGAGCTGGTCCTTTCCTCAAAGTTGGAATTGATTGCATTGCTGGTTTCGTTGAAATCGTTCATTGTGATCTCTTCTTTCTGTGATTGGTTCCTTGGCTGGTGACCGTGGAACTTTGGTAAATGGGAAATGCTGGATGGGATTGACTCGCCGCCCGTATGTGAGCTGCAACTCATGTGCGGGCATTACTATTTGAGCGATATCGACCCATCGTTGAGTGGTTGGTATGAAGCCCGGCGAAAGATTGGAATGGATATGACAGGAGATGACTCCCTTGCATTGGATTCCATCACGTCGGACTACAGATTCATGTTGGAGCATGACGTCTCCATGTTGGAGATTGCTCTTGCGGCTGTGTCCTTCGAAGATTGCAGTCTCGATGACGCCGTTCCATTGGATCGGGCCTCCGTGGCGTACGCTTGCTGGCTTGAAGCGTTGGAAGCGCTTCATCCCGGCCATCGTTTCCGCGAATTCAGTCTTTCGGATGCGGAGCTTGCGGACGACGGTCTGCTTGAACGTCTGCTGTTGACTGTTTTGTTCGATGGTGGTTCTTGCCGGTTCATACGTTCCGTGGTCGCCGCGGTGAATGGCTACCGTAGGAATCACCGCGGTTGACGGTGTTTGCCGGCTTTTCTGTCTCTCTTCTGTTTTAGGTTTTGGGAAATGCTGGATGGGTTTCATCCACCGCCCGGATGCGAACTGCAATTCGTCCACGAGCTTGATTCTCAGATGTTCTAAACGGGTTCCAAAGTTTTCTCCTTTTCTCTGCCATAGAGATATTCAGTGGACACATTGAATCTTTCAGCGCACTCGAAAATCTCTTCAACGCTGAAGGGAATCTGACCATTCAGCTTTTTTGAAACCGTGGCTTGACTGACATGAATAACTTCCTTTCCGAAGTTTACTTGAGTCAAGTTCGCCTCTTTTCGTAACGTATTTATCTTTGCGGCTATTTCTTTATTCGTCATAGGAATAATGATAGCTAGACATATTGATATATCAAATCGGCGTGTCTAAAATACGAGACATGCAGAAAAAAGAGAACAATCAGACTCAAGCAGCGATAGAATTCCAATCCATCGTTCGCAACAACGTAAGAATGATTCTTGCGAGGTTCCCACAGAAACAAGAATCATTTGCCTCTGCGTTGCAAATGTCCCAAGCCTCCATCAGCAAGAAGTTGAATGGGAAAGCCGACTGGACTTCCGCCGACATTGCTAACGCCGCAGTATATTTCGGTCTGCCTTTTTATGTACTTGTATCGCCGACCGCGTTGAAGGATTACCTATTCACTGATCCGGAAGCAGAATATCAGTTGGGACATAATGTCCCAACTGATATTTCCCGTCGTGAGCTTGCCGCGTCGGCCGGCGTCCGTTATTTCCGCCGGCCAGACGACACGGATCGACAGGGTGGCGCGGACGCTCGTCCACGTTTTTTCGTTATGCCAGAAACGAACCGATTAGCACTCCGGGCGCCGGAGTGCTAAAACATTAAAAGAAGTTTTCCGGGTACGTCTCATCAGCACCGTCAAACATAAGGCGTACCGGCACACACCTATGCATGAAGGAGGCGCGCATGGCGCAATCAAGACGCATGCTGGTGTTGCGTGCCGTGGTCGAGGATTACATCCGTTCTCAGGAACCGGTGGGTTCCACCACACTGACCCGGGATCATGACCTCGGCGTCAGCTCCGCCACCGTGCGCAACGACATGGCGGCCTTGGAAGATGAAGGCTATCTTATTCAGCCGCACACTTCGGCCGGCAGGGTGCCGACCGAAAAAGGGTACCGTTACTTCGTCGACCGTTTGGCGACGGTCGTTCCGCTATCGGAGGCCCAGCGCCGCGGCATCAACAGCTTTCTGTCCGGATCGGTCAATCTGCAGGACACGCTGCAGCGGGCCGCCCGGCTGCTGGCACAGATCACCGGACAGGTCGCCGTCGTGGCCGCGCCGTCACTGTCGAAGTCGACATTGCGGCATATCGAAATCGTGCCAGTGTCCATTAATACGCTGCTTGCCGTAGTGATCACCGATACCGGCCGTGTCGCGCAGCATATCCTCAACGTCACGAAATTGCCGGACGTGACGACGCTCACTCATCTGACTAACGAGATCAACACGCAATGCTCCGGCGTTTCGCTGACCCGCACGGCCGATTGCGTACGACAGATGGGAGCGCGCAAGGAATACCATGCGATCAGCACGCTTGCGGAAACGCTTGCGCAGGCCTTTGATGGCATGGCGGATGACGAACGCGCGAGCGAATTGTACATGGCGGGCACTTCACGGCTTGCGCATCAACGCACGGTGGCCGACCTGGCCCCGCTGTTCGACGCGTTGGAGGAGCAGGTGGTGCTCATGAAGTTGATGAGCTCGCTGAGCGAAACCACGCAATCCGACGGCGTCGGAGTGGCGATCGGTTCCGAAACGCACACGCCCGGTTTGCTGCACGCCTCAGTGGTAACCAGTGGTTACGGGCGTACCTCCGCGGCCGCCACGGACGGCGCGACGCATGCGGCCGCATCATCACAGACGGAAAATCAAAGCGGTGATGATACGCAGCAGGCGGGCGAACCGGTCGCATTCGTCGGATCGATCGGGCCGACGCATATGGACTACGCGGCGACCATGGCCGCCGTGAGGGCGGTCGCCAGATATCTGACGGCGTTCCTCGCCCACGATGAAGGTCAGCCGGCCGACTGACCCCGCCTTATGGCACAATGACACGCAGAACCAACAGGGAGAAAGAATAATCGTGACGGACTATTACGAAGTGCTGGGCGTCGACCGTTCGGCAAGCGACGACGAGATCAAAAAGGCGTATCGAAAGATGAGCCGCAAATACCATCCCGACATCGCAGGTCCGGAATTCGAAGACAAGTTCAAGGAAGTCAACAACGCGTACGATGTGCTGTCGGATCCTAAGAAACGGCAGATGTACGATGCCGGCGTCGATCCGAACGATCCGAATGCGGGCGGCATGCACGGTGGCGGATTCGGTGGCGGATTCGGCGATATGGGGGACATCTTCAGCATGTTCACCGGTAGCGGATTCGGTGGCACCGGCGGTGGACCGACTCCGCGCACCCAGCCGGGGCGTGACGCGCTTGTTTCCGCGACCATCGATTTGAAGACGGCGGTGTTCGGCGACACCACGCACGTCAAGGTCAACACGTTCGGCCTGTGCCAGGAATGCGGCGGCACCGGCTGCCAGAACGGCACACAGCCCGCACAATGTCCCGACTGCCACGGTCAGGGATATGCGCAGCGCGTGGTACGCACCATGCTCGGCCAGATGATGACCACCGCGCCATGCGAACGCTGCGAAGGCCATGGAACGGTCATCGAGAAGCCGTGCCCGTCCTGCCTCGGCCATGGCCGCGTGCGCGTCACCCGCAATGTCGGCGTCGCGGTGCCGGCCGGCGTGGCGAACAACACCCGTCTGCGTCTCGCTAATCAGGGTGAGGTCGGCGAAAATGGCGGCGTCGCGGGCGATTTGTATGTGGATATCCGCATCAAGCCGGATGACATATTCACTCGTGATGACGACGATTTGCATTGTTGGATCAAGGTGCCGATGAGTTGGGCCGTATTGGGGCACGAAGTCGAAATCGACACCTTCGACGGCAGGCAGACGCTGGATATCCCAGCCGGCAGCCAGCCGGACGATACCGTGACGTTGAAGAACCTCGGCGTCACGCATCTCGACGACAAGAACGAGCGCGGCGATTTGGTGGCGCACGTAGTGGTGGAGATTCCTAAGAAGCTGTCCGATGACGAGCGGGAGCTGATTGAGCGGTTCGGCGAGATGCACGACACGGACGCCCAACATGTTGTCGTGAAGTCCCGTCCGTCGTCCGGCGCGAAGAAGGGGTTCTTCTCCAAGCTGAAGGACGCGCTGCGCTAGTTTTCGCAATCCAATCGAATACGGGACATGTGAAAAGAAGTCCGTATCCCAACTCATAACCTTGGGATACGGACTTCTTTCACATCTGGCGTGGCGGGTGATTCCCGCCTATTTGAGCAGCGACCTGCACATGGCGCGATACTGGCTCACATATCCTCCACCGAAGAACACGCAATGTCCTGCAATGGGGTAGAGCTGCCACAATGTGATGCGGTCCTGCCATCCGGCCTTAAGCGGATGCGCCGACTGATAGCCTTCGAGGATGTCCGTAAGATATGACATGCCGAACAGGTCGAGCATGGCAAGGTCTTCCTCACGGTGCCCACCGTGAGCCGCAGGATCGATAAGCACGGCTTCGACGTCACCGGAATCAGCAGTCCACATGACGTTGCCGCTCCACAGGTCGCCATGCACGCGTGCGGGCTTGTCGTTGGCGGCCTTGCCTAGGATGTCGGGCAAGGCGTCGATAACGGCTTCAGTCAGTTCCATGTCATAGTCGGTCAGTTCGCGACGTTTCATGCCGAGTCGTACCATCGGACGCAATCTGCCATCCGCCAGATAGGTGGCCACATCATCCCAGGCACCGGTATCCATCGGGACGGGATCCTGCAACGGCCCGAAATAGCAGGTGCCGTCGTATCCAGTTGGAGCGGAGCCAAAATGTTCGGCACCGGCATCATGCATATGAGCTAGCGCAACACCGAAATCGCGCGCGGCTTGGATGGTCGGACCGCAGGCGTTCACGCGTTCAATGTCGAGATGATCCTTGCCCCAGTCGTATACGTCGACCACGCGTGGACCGCCCTGCGATTGCGCCTCGCCGAGCCATTTGAGGCCGCGTCCCTCGCATTCAAAGAAACCTTCGGGGCTGAATGCCCTGCTTTTGCGGTATTTGCCCATGCCGATGAGCCTTTCTCCCATGCCGGACATGCCGGCGTACTTTTGGCTCCATTGTGTGCATGGTTTGAGACAACTATGCCGGGATGCCTTGAAAACTAGACCCCTCTCGCTACTCTTGGTCACGGAAAAACAGACGAAACCATATTTCTACGAACATAAAGAGGGTTCATGAATTTCTTCCAAGCGATTTTCCTTGGCCTGGTGCAGGCGTTGACCGAATACTTGCCGGTCTCTTCCAGCGCCCATATCCGTATCATCGGCGATTTGATGCTGGGCTCCGATCCGGGTGCCGCGTTCACCGCCATCATCCAGATCGGCACCGAGCTTGCCGTGATCCTGTATTTCCGTCATGACATCATCCGCATTCTCGGCGCGTGGTTCGGCTCCTTGTTCGGCAAGGAGGGCAAGGACTTCAAGAGCCGTATGGGCGCGCATAACCGCGACACACAGATGGGTTGGTTCATCATCATCGGCACGCTGCCGATTCTGATTGCCGGTCTGTTGTTCAAGGACGCCATCGAAAGCACGCTGCGTAATCTGTGGATCACCGTTACCGTGCTGATTATCTTCGGTATTCTGCTGTGGGTGGTCGACGCTCGCGCCAAGCAGGTCAAGACCATGGATGAGATGACCTGGAAGGATGCGCTGATCTTCGGCATCGGTCAGGTGCTGGCTCTGATTCCTGGCGTTTCCCGTTCCGGCGGCACCATCACCTTCGGCCGTGCGATGGGTTATACCCGTGAGGCTGCAGTGCGCGTGAGCTTTCTGATGGCCATTCCGGCCGTGTTCGGCGCGGGCATCCTCGAAGCCGTTTCCGCGGTCAAGGATGTGGCCGCAGGCAATGCGGGAATGTTCCCGGGCTGGGGTGCGACCATCGCGGCCACCATCGTGGCGTTCGTGGTCGGCTATGTGGTGATCATCGGCTTCCTGAAGTTCGTGTCCACCTTCTCGTACAAGGCGTTCGCCATCTACCGCATCGCGCTGGCCGTTGTCGTGGCTCTGCTGCTGATCTGCGGCGTGCTGCACCCGACGGAAGTCGTTGCCGCCGCGTAAGCGTGATTCGGCGTAAATAAAGCGAATCCCGGCCATCCGTAAGGTGGCCGGGATTTTTTTCGTCTGCGACCTCCTCCTGGAGGGGAACGACTCAGACGCCGTTGCGCAGAAGTGATTCGGCCTCACGAAGCAGTTCCTCGCAGGCAGGCATGCCATTCGAGGCGATTCGCTTCGCTCTCGCGTCCAAATCGTAATCATGTTCCAGACGAGCCAAATAGTCGCCGGCATGCATGTCTGACACCAATCCATCGGCGTCGGAACGCCATTGCATGGCCTTTCTGTTCAAATCTCCTTCAATAAGCGGATACTCGATTATTAAAGACAAGGCGCGCAGCAGCTCCAAAGTGCCTTGCATGCATTCGGTATTGGCACAGTAATGCGGTACGGATACCCATATGGATGTTGTCGGAAAGCCCGCTTCGGCGGCGAAGGCGTCAAGGATGTTGGGGATGCCCACCGGACCGTTGTATTCCCTGTCGGATTCGCATTCGCAGCCGCTTTTGGAGATGTCAAGCGGCAATGGCCGTGTGTGCGGGCATTCATCGAACATGGAGCCAAGCGTGATGACATCACTTACGTCATAGTCTTCTGCGACACGTAGCGTCTGCCTGCAGTATTCCTCCCACCGGTAATTGGGTTCGGGTGCGATTTGCGCAAGCAGGTGCAGCATGGGGGAGACGGCAATGTCATAGAAAGTCGTTTGCGGCCAGATGATGCGCTTACGCCCCTGCACGGAGCAGATCATGGGCCGGGCCACCTGATAGTCGTAGAAACCTTCGTTGTCAATATGGCGCACTTCCTGCGACTCATACCGGGACACCAAATGACGGACGACGTTCGTGGCCGCTTGGCTTGCATCGTTCCATCCTTCGAATGCGGCGATAAGTATCGTCTTGGGCATTGCGCTCTCCTCACACATGCTTTTAATGTATACCGAAAACGGGTGGTGTGACACGCGCTTCAGCCATCGGTGAATACGAATAAACCAAACCGCGACACGCTGACTTGCAAATTACACGAATGTGGTTATAGTAGATACTCGTGCTCACGCAGTGAATCTGCTGGAGATATGCGGACATAGCTTAGTTGGTAAAGCGCAACCTTGCCAAGGTTGAGACCGCGGG
>OGWX01000943.1_pt1 | contig 20050 bp, 18 predicted proteins | sample 1576151 | NCBI WGS metagenome assembly OGWX01 (sample SAMEA3541591, study PRJEB24748) | human gut metagenome | biome: human gut; feature: human-associated habitat; material: faeces | place: China | collected 2012
AATGACATTCTTTTCCGACCCTGACAATCTTCCTTTGGAAATTCACGAATAAAGTCAGACCGTCAAAAAATTGCATTCTTGCCGTACTGCGTGTGTAGGGGCGGCCATTGGTCGCCAGCGGGGCATGACCTGCCCGAAGGAGGAGTAAAATGGTACAGGTCGATTTGATCACTGGGTTTCTCGGCTCCGGCAAGACGACGTTCCTGCGCCGCTACGTGCAGTATCTCGTCGCGCAGGGGCACAGCGTCTGCATTCTGGAAAACGACTTCGGCGCGGTGAACGTCGATGCCATGCTGCTGCAGGACCTGATCGGGGAGCACTGCGACATAGAGACGATCAGCGGCGGCTGTGACTGCGACACCCACCAGCGCCGGATGCGCACCAAGCTGATCTCAATGGCAATGCGCGGCTTTGACCGGGTCGTCATTGAGCCGAGCGGCATCTTTGACGTGGACGAGTTCTACGACATTCTGCGGGACGAGCCGCTGGACCGCTGGTATACGCTGGGCAGCGTCATTGCCATTGTGGACGCCAAGCTGGAAAACGAGCTTTCCCCGCAGGCCGACTACCTGCTGGCCTCCGAGGCCGCCAGTGCCGGGCTTGTCGTCATGAGCCGCACGCAGCTGGCCGCGCCCGGCGAGGCGGAAGCGGTCATCGACCACCTGAACCGCGCACTGGCCGGCTGCCATTGTGCCCGCCGCTTTGGCGCGGACGATGTACTGTGCCGGGACTGGAACGCGCTGACAACCGCTGATTTTGCCCGCGTGGATCGCTGCGGCTGGCGGCAGACAAGCTACGTCAAGCTGCATTTTGACGAGCACAAGGCGTTTACCTCGCTGTATTTCCTCGAGGCCGGGCGCAGTGTCGTGCAGGTCCGGCAGGCCGCGCAGACGCTCCTGCACGACGCGAAATACGGCCATGTGCTGCGCGTCAAGGGGTTTATCCCCGACGGCGGCGGCTGGGTCGAGCTGAACGCCGCCCGCGACGCCATAACCGTACAGCCCATTCCCAGCGGCCAGGAGGTGCTGATCGTGATTGGGGAAGGGTTGGATAAGGCCGCGATTGAGGCGGCTGTGAGGGGCTGCTAGGCGCGTCTGCGGGTGGATCGAGCGATACGGAAATTTGCCCAGGTGACACTCGTCACTGCCGCAAACGGCCACGGGGCATCGGGGGACGCCGCCCCCTACAGCGTCTGGCGCAAACGATAAGGGCACACACTGTATCCGCCCGCACCGTACCGGTTGTTAAACGGTTGTGAATATTTATACATACGAATAAATATACCGACAGCAAAGCCCCGGGATTTTCTGCTTTGGAAAATCCCGGGGCTGTTGTTATTCAGGGCACATTTTCAAAAATTCGGCTTTTTCGTCTTATTCTTCGTCAAAAGCCTTCGTCCAGTTGTATTCCCGGTGCAGCGTGTGGCCGGTGTCGCTCTGGGCCTTGCGGGCGGTGTATTCGCCGATGACGGCGGACGGCATCAGCAGGGCCTTTTCGACCTCAGACTGAAAGACGAGCTTCGGATTTTTGATCCTGGGGTTCTTCATCAGGTCCTTCCAGTAGGTGTCGTAGTCCATCATGACCGACATCGCCTCAAACAGCGGGGTCAGGCTCTCATACCGGGCAATGACCTTGTTCAAAGCGTCCAAAAACTGCATGTTGGCCTTGCCCTCCATCATGCCGTCGTCCTTGCCTTTGACGTTGCGACGGCAAAAATAGGCCGTCATCTGCAAAATATCCTCGAATGCCTCCATCTGGCCGGTGGTCAGCCGGGCCGAGAGCGTGTCGCGGTCAATGTAGCGCAGCAGCGCCGCCGTGACTTCTTTCTTCGTCGCGGCATCCTCCGGCACCAGCTGGTTGACCGGCTCGGCGTCGGTCTCCACAAAGTCGGTGGTCTCGACGATGTCCGGCGTCTCGGGTGCGCCGTAGTCGTCCTCCACCTCCTCCGGCATACCACCGGTGACGTAGATACGATAATTTTCCAGGTCCTCCAAAATTGCGCGGGACAGGTAGGGCAGGGGAGCGCTCTTGGTGCGCGCCACCGGGATGACCTTGGCGGCGTAGCGGGTGGCGACACCCTCGAACCAGCGGCGCAGACCGCCGCAGTTGTCAATGACGTTGTTCATCGTCTGGAAGAACGTCGCGTTGCCGCCGTCGATCATCTTATCATTGCCGCGCGGTGTGCCTGCCATTTTTACCATAGCATCGATGATCGTGCGCACGGCGTCCATCTCGTCCGCCGTCAGCTCGCGGATCAGCTTGTCGGGCTCTGCCTTGATCTCCAGCTCCTGGCGCAGCAATTCCGGCGTAGCACCGTAGGAATAGGGGATCGTCGTCTCGGGCACCGAGACATACTCGAGCGTCAGCACGTTCGGGTCGTCATCCAGCGTGCCGGTCTCGGCCAGAGTCAGCTTGCCCTTCTTGCTGCGGACCCGGTTGGACATGGATTTTGTGATCTCGTTCAGCTTGTCATCGGCGACCTGCTTGTCCACCGGCTCAATGGTGACGGCAATCGCAATGACGCGCTGACGATCTTTTTCGTAGACCTCATAGTCAAAATAGATGTCGGTGTGGCCGTTGATCTCGCTCTTGGCCTTGTCGAGGACGGTGCGGCGCACGTGGGCCCAGTTGGCCGCATTGCAGTCCACCTGCTTTTTCAGCGTCTCAATGTTCCAGACCAGCGGTTCGCCCTTCTCTTTTTTGGTGATGTACAGGTTCTGGTAGCTCTTGCACAGCTCATAAATTTTCAGACTATACTGGCTCTTCATCGGGAGCGTATAGGTGATATTCATCGTTGTGTAGAACTCTTTTAGCTGGATCAGGTGCGGCTTGAGCGACTGGTCGAGCGTCAGCACGATCTTGCCGGTGCCCTCGTCGATGGTCGCGCTGGAAAGCCAGCGGAACATCGTGATTTTCTGGGTGCCCGCCAGACGGATCCACTGGACCTTGGCGTTGGCGATGTCCTCGATGTTTTTCTTGACCTGCTTGTACATCGAGCCGTTGTGCGGGTCAACGCCGCAGAGCTTTAAAAACTCGTAGATCGACATCTCGTACCGGGGCAGCTCGGTGTCCGACGGCTTGATCATCGCGAAAATGTGCAGCATCAGCTTTTGCTGGCTCAGCGAAAGGCTGTACATTGCGTTCTGGATCAGATCGTTGGATTTGCGGACAATCGTCTGATTGCCGCGCCCGCTATAGGTAGCAACAGGGGCCGAAGGCGACGCCTTGGCAGACTTCGCCCCCTGCTTTTTGTTATGGTTGGCTTTTGGGGGCGTTTTCAACGTACTTTGGGGTGTCATTTGCAAAACCTCATCTTTACAACACGTTAAACGTATCATAGCAGATTGTGCGCGCTGTGTCAATTATTGTAATATTCAGCACATTTCCTCCGCGCCGCACAAAATCCGGTGTTCTTTTGTTTTGGGATTTTTAGCCCTATTTATATATATTTAGAAAAGTAGTATAGCTATGTCGAATATTCCAATACAAATGTGCGCTGTGTTACAACGGTGCTGTGCGCAGCATTCCAACACGAATGTGTAAAACGCAACAATGTGCGGAGCGTAACAACGGTAAAAAAGTTTTTTTTGCAGGAAAATGGCGGCAAAGAAAATTTTGTGGGATTTTTAAAAAGTGTCGAGTATAACAACCCCCGGCGCAAAAAAAGGAAAAGTGAGAAATGTGCGCAGCATTCCAACAGGGCGGATGGAAAAATCCTGCCGCGGGGAAATGTGCGCTGAATAACAACCCGTGCGGAAAAATCCTTGTATTGTGCCGTCGATAACAACCCCGGCCCCTGCAGGGCAAACTGTGCGCAGGCTAACAACCCACGGCAGGACGCGCCGCAAAAAAACGGATTTTTGCGAATTGTGCGCCGGATAACAACCGCTCTGCCCCGGAAAAAACGAATTGTGCCGTGAATAACAATACCGGCTGTGCGCTGTACGGTTGATTTTTTCAGAAATGTGCCGTCGATAACAACAGCCGCCAAAATTCTACAGTTTGGAAACTGTGCGCCCGATAACAACCACACAGCCGGAAATGTGCGCTGGATAACAACCCGGTTCGGACACGTTTGGAAAGCAGACGAAATTCCGAAATGTGCTGCCGATAACAATAGCCGAATTTTACCCACCGCGCAAATTGTGCTGTGGATAACAACCTGCCGCCCGCAGAAAAAAGTCCGAATTGTGCGCCCGATAACAACCATTTTTTTTGCCCCGCGATGCACACCGCACCGAAATTGTGCTGCCGATAACAACCCCGCCCGCCGTAAACTGTGCGGGGGATTCCAACGCCGGCTCTCCGGAATTGTGTGCAGGATAACAACTTGTATAAAAGAGGCTGCCCGGCAAACTGTGCCGCCGATAACAATACAGCCTGTAGAAAACTGTGCCGCGGATTCCAACCCCCGCCGCCCCGCTCCGGCAGAAAATGTGCGCCGGATAACAACCCCGCCCACCGCCGAAAAAAACACCGCCGGTGTTGGAACAAACGGCACAGTTTGAAGTGAAAATTTTATTTTTCTTTTTAAAGGGGGTGTGCTACAATAAGAGAGTAAAAAGCTCCGGCTGCAAGGCGCGGCAGGTGCTCTGGGACGGAAAAGGAAAATAGTACGAAACAAATAACGATATAGTACATTGTGCACTGTGCCGTCTTGTGGTACGATACTACTAAGAAAGAGGAAACAAAAATGACAACGTTTAGAAAAATGCGCCGCGGCAAGCGCATCAAGGAATCGTGAGGGTATGCCGATGAACAAAAAAGCTGTGCCCACCGCCGCGGCGGTGCGGGAACTTGCCATCCTGACCGGAGCCGTGGCCATCATTGCGGCGGCGGTCTACTTCTTCCTTGTGCCCAGCCATGCCTCGGTCAGCAGCATCTCGGGTCTGGGCATCGTGCTGGCAAACTTTGTGCCGCTGCCGCTGTCAGCCATCACGATGATTTTGAATGTCGTGCTGCTCGTCATCGGGTTTCTGACCTGCGGGCGGGAGTTCGGTGCCAAGACGGTCTACACCAGCATCCTGCTCCCGGCGTTTATCGGCCTGTTCGAGCGGCTCTTCCCGAACCTCGGCTCCCTGACCGACAGTCAGGAGCTGGACGTGCTGTGCTACATCCTCGTCGTCAGCGTGGGGCTGAGCATCCTGTTCAACCGCAACGCCTCGTCGGGCGGGCTGGACATCGTCGCCAAGATCATGAACAAATACCTGCACATGGACCTGGGCAAGGCCATGTCGCTGTCCGGCATGTGTGTGGCGCTCTCCGCCGCGCTGGTCTACGACAAAAAGACCGTAGTTTTAAGCGTGCTGGGTACCTATTTTAATGGGCTTGTGCTCGACCACTTTATCTTTGACCAGAACATCAAGCGCCGCGTCTGCATCATCACCGGGAAGGAAGAAGAACTGCGCCGGTTCATCATTGAGGACCTGCACAGCGGCGCGACGGTGTATGAATCCTACGGCGCGTACAATATGCAGAAGCGCCGCGAGATCATCACGATTGTGGACAAGGCCGAATACCAGAAGCTGATGAGCTACATGAACCGCGAGGACCCGCAGGCCTTCATTACGGTGTACACCGTGTCGGACATGCGGTATCAGCCCAAGGAATAAAAGTGCCGTCGGCTGTTAAGCTGATCCACCTGCACCGGATAACAGAAAACGATTGACGCAGCAGCGATGAATTCTGAAAAACTGAAAATTTTGGAGAAAAAATTGAAGTTTTTTCAAAAAAGGCGTTGACAAATCCCGTCGGGCACGCTATAATATATGAGCGTTGAGGGCAGACGCCCAAGACACAAACCCGATGGGGATTCGCATAATGGTAGTGCAGCGGACTCTGACTCCGCCCGTGGGAGTTCGATCCTCTCATCCCCAACCACACCGCAGCAGCCCAGCTGCTGCGGTTTTTCTTTACGGGGTGTAGCGCAGTTGGTAGCGCGCTTGGTTCGGGACCAAGAGGCCGTGGGTTCGAATCCCGTCACTCCGACCATGCAGAGTGTCTTTATAGGATCTGAGTATCCTGTAATGGACACTCTGTTTTTTATTTTCCGAAAAGTTCATACTGCAACCTGTTCCGGGGCGTAGCTGAGTGCTACGCCTTTTCTCGTTTCCATGATAATGTCGGCCTCCGGGATCTTCCGGCGATCCGGCACATCGAAATCGCCAATGCAGTTGTAGTAGATCACGACACGCTGATTGGTAATGCCGTCCTGCTTTTCGGCGTGGTACACCTCAATATGGTCGATCAGCTCTGCAACCATCCGCTTTGTAATGGTGGTCGCGTCCGTGTATCGCCGTACCGTTTCAAGAAAATCGTCAATGTCCATGGTCGTCATTTGTATTTCCTCCATTCAGTTCATGTGTGGGTGGGTGAACAGAAAGAAGGATCGGCGGAGATCGACAGCCGGGACTGGCTACCTTGGGACAAATTGTCTCAAGGTGCAGACATATAAAAACGCCCGCACAGCAGGACGCTATGCAGACGCATGAAATTACATTATCATAATTGTACTGATATATTGTACCTTCATAGCCAGACTGTCCCGGAGGGGGAGCTACGCTTTTTTTAGCTGGTGAAGGTCATGGGAATTGTGAGAAAGTAAGATGGACACGGCGACACCCTCCTATGGGCCGCCGTGGGGTTACTGAATATCCAAAGAGAAACGGCGGCTCTGAAAATCAAAGCCGCCGTTTCATATAGGCGTGGTGATAGTGCTGCTGTACGACGGCTTTTTTTCTTTTGCCGTCGTGCGGCAGTTTGATTTTATTTATTACTGATGAGCTGCGTCTGCTTCTTCTTGTGTAAGTTGACCGGTCTTAACCGCATCAGAAATTGCCTTGTCCAGTTCTTCAGCTGTTGAGTAATTACCGATGTGTACCGTTTGACCATTATCTGTTGTAATGTCAACGCTATAATCGGAAACCACATCTTCATTAGGTGGGATCATTGAGTAGGTATCACCATCGCCGCTGTCTTTGGAGTACAATACTCCATTTTTTATACTTCCCAGAGTTTCCTTATAGCTGGCAATCATGGCATCCACGCTTTCCTGCGTAAATTCATGGAATATGCCTTGCCCATCATACCAACCATCCCCGGTTCCAATCAAAGATTCCATTTCTTTTTTCTGTTCGTTCATCCACGCTTCGTATTCATCGGCTGTCCACCACTGCACATCTGGTGCCGCATTGTTCTTCTCATAATCTGCCTCGGCAACCCAATTTTTACCGTCAACACTGATTTGCCCACCATCCGTATCATGATAGAGAATATCGATGCTGGATGTGTTTTCAGTTTCAGATGCCAAATTCTTTGGTGCGTCTGAAGCCAGTGCATTTGCATAAGTAAAACCGGCAAGGCTCAAACAGATTGCTCCACACAAGCCCACTGCTAATATTTTTTTGTTCTTCATAGATAAGACCTCGCTTTATAAAAATTTTAGCTGCCCCTTAAGGACAGCTAAAATATAGCAAAACAACTTGGATATAGTTTGCATGGATTATGGATTTTAGATGGAGTTGTCTACCGGCTGCTTACAAGGCAATTCAAACCAAAACAGTACACCATTGTTTATATTTGAAATGCCGTAATTTGCTCGGTGCATTTCCATGACTTTACGAACAATATAAAGCCCCAATCCGGTTCCGCCTGTATTGCGGTTACGAGATGTATCTGCCCGATAGAAGGCTTCAAACAAATGTGGAATAGCATCGTCAGGCACACGGACACCTGTGTTTTCAATTTCACCACGAATCGTACCATGCGTTTCGGACAAAGATATACGAATCAATTCACCACTTGGAGAATAGCGAATTGCGTTTACCAATATATTTTGAATTGCCCGTTCCATCTGTGCTTGTTCCACTTCACAATAAAGGCGGGTAGGAATATTTGCTTCAAGGTGCTGTTTCTTTTCTTCCAATAAATCTGCTACTGCGGCAACCTGTACCCGAAGTATTTCCGCAAAATCAACGGTTTTATATTCAGTTTTTTGAGTTTCCTCCGCTTTGGAAACATACAGCAGTTCTTTTACCAACTTCTCCATCCTATCAACAACGGCAAGCGAACGCTCCATGTACTCTATGTGATTTTCATAGCCGCTGACTCCGTTCAGCATCCCCGCCAAATGTCCTTTCAAAATGGTTAGTGGTGTTTTCAGTTCATGGGATGCTGCCGAGAAAAAGTCTACCCGCTGTCTTTCTAATGCCTGTTCCTTTTCAATATCTGTTTTGAGCTGTTGATTGGCAATTTGAAGGTCATTCAATGCAGTGGATAGCGAAGCAGACAATGAATTTAGATTTTGCGCCAAACAACCTAATTCATCTTCTCGTCCTATGCTACATTGACCGGAAAAATCCAGTTCCGCCATTTGCTTTGAAATCTTACTCAGTCGCACAATAGGTCGAGTGATGTACCGTGTATAGAGCCATGCACAAAGTAGAGAAAGCAGAAAGACCATTAGGATGACATACGGAAGTATAGACAGCAATACCTTTGTTGCCTGCTGTACAACGAACAAATCCGTTTGAACAGCCAATGTATAAGCAGTACCGTTTTTCAATGTGAATGGGTAAAAATTTGTCGTCGTTTCCCCAGATGGTTGCATATCTATGAACGATTCATCTTCATCGAATGTAACTGCGTAATCTGCCGATGTAGTAGAAGTTTCCATTGATGCCTCATCGGGATATATCATACGACCGTTACTATCCTCAATCCAAAAAGCGGCATTTGCTTCCTTTGAAAAATTAGATATATCATTTTCACAATCAGATATATTGTCAAAAGCTGTCATTTGCTCAACAAGGTGCATAGCGGCTTTCTCCGTAGCCGCATTTATCAAATTGGAATATGTCGTAGGTAACAGCTTTGAAATGAAAAAATATGTTCCGCTGCAAGCTACGCCCAGTAGAAGAAATGTAATTATAAAAATCTTAACGGATAACCGTTGCTTAATGTACTTTGTCAATTCTGTATCCCACCCCTCTGATTGTTTTGATATAGTCAGCATTTAACTTTTTACGAATGTTCTTTATGTGACTGTCAACGATCCGATCCTCGACCTCCAAATCGTCCGCCCACAATCGGTCAAGTAGCATTTGCCGAGTAAAGACCTTTCCCTGATTTTCAAGCATAAGCCTAAGAAGCGCAAACTCTTTGCTGGTCAAAACAACCTCGTTTCCGCCTTGATATACATGGAATCCGTCAACATCCATACTCAGCTCTTTATAAGTAAGCAGGGATGGATTTTGATTTTCCGCAGTCCTACGGCGAAGAATAGCCGCAATCTTGCACAGCAGGATTCTGGGCGAAAAGGGCTTTGGAATGTAATCGTCAATCTGCTGTTCAAAACCCCGCAACTGGTTTTCTTCATCCGAAAGCGCAGTAAGCATAATAATAGGAACTTGTGACCGCTTGCGAATGACCTCACACACACCATAGCCGTCGATTTTAGGGAGCATGATGTCTAACAGCACAAGGTCGATTGTATCATCAAACATTGCAATTCCAGTCACGCCATCAGACGCAACGACAACTTCATAGCCTGCATCAATTAGATGGTTTTTCAATATATCCTGAATGTCAATATCATCTTCGACAATTAAAATCTTCTGCATTGTTCCACCTCCAACTTTTCAAGTATAGCAGAGAAATATGTATCTATTATGGAGTCTCAAATTGTATCCGCATTTATTTTACTGCCATGGCAAAGCTGCTGACCAGGTTTGTCAGCGTCATCATGATCTGCGAGCCGGTGGATACCGCCGAAACATCCGCCGATGCTGCAAACTTGCCCACAATCAACAGGTCCATCGCGCCGTACATAGCCTGCAAAAACAGGGCAAACAGCACCGGCAGCGCAAACAAAATCAACGGCTGCAAAATTTTGCCTTGGGTAAAGGTCGTGTTCTTTTCCATATTCAGTATCCTTTGTTCGTATGGTTCCACCGGACGGCAGCTGCCCCACAAAAAAGGCTGGATAAGACACGGGCATTTCAGCCCGGCATCTTATCCAGCCATTGTTTATTTTGAACAATCAACCCTCCGATGGTTGATTGCTAGTATAGCACGCGCAGTGTGGTCCGTCAATCATATTTACTGCACATTTGCTCATCAAATGTACACTTTTCCTTGTTATCGCCCTCCTGATTCAAGCTCCATACTATTTATTTTCTGCTGTAACGGGGGCTGTGCCCTTTCAGGAGCTTCCAGCGGGAAAGCGGTTTGATGCTGAACACAACATGCTTTTCCTGTTGGCAGCACTTGCAGATATTCAGCACATCATAATAATACTGTATATCACTCCGTTCCAGATCAAGGCCGCACTTCCGGTTCAGGCAGCCGCGGCAGTAGCACAAAACTCCAATTTCTTTATTGGTCAGCATAACGCTTTTCCCCCACCACCACCATTTTATTTCGAGCAGTCGCTGTTTTTAATCCAGCTTTCCCATTTGTTCTTTCAAATCGGTCTTATTCTGCACAGCGGCTTCAATGGCAGCTGCCAAGGCCGCGGTAATGTCTGCCAGCGGCATGGCCGGGGTACCCGCAGCTTTGCCTTCCAGCTGGCTGGCTGCATACGGCACATGCACAAAGCCCGCCCGTATATGGGGATAACTTTGCACGGTATGCAGCACGGTATACATGACCGCATTGCAGACGTAAGTACCTGCCGTGTAAGACAGCTGGCAGGGATAGCCCTTTGCCTGTACCCCGCGCACCATGGCCTTGACCGGCAGCTTGGCAAAATATGCCGGGGCACCGTCCTGTACCAGCGGTTCGTCCACCGGCTGTGCGCCGTCATTATCCGGGATACGGGCATCCGCCAGGTTGATGGCTACCCGTTCTACACGCAAACCAGCAGCGCCGCCTGCCTGGCCCACATTCAGCACCAGATCCGGCTGGCAAAGTTCGATTTGGCGCACCACTTCTGCGGTGCCGCGGGTAAAGCTTGTCGGGATTTCCCGCTTGATGATCTGCGCCCCGGCAATTTCATCCGGCAGCATTTTAACAGCTTCGTAAGCCGGGTTGATGCTTTCCCCTCCGAACGGGTCAAAGCCTGTAACTAAGACTTTCATTTCACTTTTCCTCTCCTCATCTTTTCAAATTATACCACACGTTTTTTCATTTTTCACTCCTATTTACAAAAACATCCTACTTTATTCAAAAAAAATGACCACGCTCGCACTTAGCGTGGTCATTTCATTAACATATGTTACTTTAGGCAACACCGCACAATTCCCGCCTTGCGGCTTAAGCACCGCTCCGGCAGCTGCGGCACGGCATCTGCGTTGCCAAAATGCTCGATAATGTCGGGTTGCGGTACCCGCATCGTGCTTCGGGGGCAAAAGCCCCTCGCACTCTGCGACCGCTGCCCCTGCTTCGGTTCGCTGTTTCCGCCACTGGCGGCGCTCACCTTTGCAGCATCCAGTATTATCTGCGCTTTTGGCTTGGCATCTGCCGCACCTCGCTCGCCGTATCGGTACTTAGAATTATGCGGTATTGCCTTTATTTTTCCCTTAGCTGCTCTTCCAGCCCGGCGCGCGGGGTAATATAGACCGTTGTATAATCGTTATACAGCACCATGCCAGGGCGGGCACCGTTGGCTTTCCAGATGTTGCGCACCTCGGTGGTATCCACCGGCACCTTGGCACCGCCATTCTGGCTGGAGTGCAGCACAGCCAGCTCTGCGGCCTCCTGTTTGGTGGTGTCCGGCACATCCTCGCCGCGGCTCATAACCACCGTATGACTGCCGGGGGCTTTCTGTACATGGAACCAGACATCCTTGCCGCGGGCAGTGTGCAGGGTCAGCTTATCGTTTTGCAGGTTGTTGCGCCCGATCAAAATTTCAAAGCCATCGCTGGAGCGGTAGCGCAGGAAATCCGCCGGTTTCTGTTTGCGTTCCCGCTGCTTATAGTATTTCAGGTAGCCTTGGCTTTTCAGCTCGGCGCGCACTTCGTTCAGGGCCTGCTCGCCGGGGGCAGTCTCCACCTCATACAGAACATTGGCAAGGTATTCGATCTCATCCTCGCCCTCGAGCAGCAGCTTTTTCAGCATCTGGCCGGCGGTCTGCTTCTTTTTATAATCGCGGAAGTATTTCTGCGCGTTCTCGTTGGGTCCAAGGCGGGGGTCCAGGCGGATGGTCACATCCTCGCCGGTATAGTAGTTTTGCACGGTGGCCTGGCGGTCGCCTTTCTGGATGGCCCACTGGTTGGCCTGCAGCAGCTCGCCGTACAGGCGCAGGGTATCGGCTTTTTCACTCTGGGCCAGTTCCTCCCGCCGGGCGGACTGTTTGCGCACAGCGCGTTCGTACAGGTTATGCACCGCTTTGTACAGCTCGCGGCTCTTCTGCTTCAACCGCTCGGCGCGGTCCTTGGTGGCGTAATAATCCTCCAGCAGCTCGCTGTAGGTGGGGTACTGTGTTAAAATGGCCGCACTGCCGTACTGCTGCGGGATAAAAAAGCTGAACTCTACCGGCTTGTTCACACCGTCCGGCTGGGGGATGCGCACCGCCGTGGGGGTGCCGCCTGCAGCGTGTTCATCCTTCAGGTTTTCGATTGCGGCGCACAGGGCCTGCTTCTGCGCTTCGTCCAGGTCACAGGCCAGCAGGGGCGTTTCGCCGCCAAAGGCACGCCACACAGCCTCCCGCGCAACAACGGGGCCGACACCGCCAACCGCTTTGCCCAAAGCAGAAGCCACCGGCAGGTCTTTTTCGCAGGCAGCGGCCACCATGGCGGCGGCGCTGGTTGCCAGAAAATCCGGCTTATTGGGTTTGGGCGGCAGCGTATACGGCAGTCCGGGCAGCAGCTGGCGGATCTCGCTGTCCTCAAAATCCACGCGCTTGAGGGCATCGATGATCTTGCCGCTCTGGATCAGCACCAGGTTGGAGTAACGGCCCATCAGCTCGGCAGCCAGGGTATTGGTTACCAGGTCGCCCATCTCATTGGTGCACAAAAAGTCAAAAAACACAATGCGGTCGCCGGGTTCCATATGCAGCCCTGTCAGACGGCCGCCGGTCAGGTGTTTGCGCAGCAGCATGCAAAAGCCCGGCGGGGTGAGCGGGTTTTCAAAGCTTTCTTTGGTCAGGCAGACACGCGCCGAGCCGCTGCGGGCAGACAGCAGCAGCTTGAACGTCTGGGTGCGAGTGCGCAGGGTCATCAGCACTTCATCCCGCGTCGGCTCAAAAATTTTATCAATTTTGGCATCCAGCAGGGTGCTGTTCAGTTCATTTGCGACCAGCGCAAGGGTCGCGGCATCCAATGCCATGGTGGTACTCCTTTTCTTTTGGGGCAGGGTTTTATGAAAACGACAGCATTCTTCTCACGCGGCAGGATGGGTTCATCCCACCCCATAGTGTTCAGCCGCCGCAGGGGTTACAGGTAGCTGTAAGGGTCAACATCGGCCAGGCTGGGGGCCACAATAACTTCTTTGGGCAGGCGCTCGGTCAGGGCATCCGCCAGGGCAAACACCACCGGGTGTTCCGTTCCCCAGTGCCCGGCAACAACCAGGCCCACGCCTTTCTGCTTTGCCAAAATGGCAATGTGGTGGGCGGCTTCGCCTGTCACCAGGCAGTCTGCGCCCTCGTCAATGGCCTGCTGCAAATAGCTGCCGCCTGCGCCGCTCACTTCGGCCAGCTTTTCTACCGGGCGATCGGCTTCCACAAACTTGCAGTGGGTGTGCAGCATCCGGCTGCAGGTTTCGGCCAGCTGTTGGGCCGTGGTGGGCACGTTCAGCGTGCCGATGCGGCCGCAGTTATCGGCGAAATCACGGCGGTTCTCAATGCGCAGCAGGTCTGCCAGCACATCGTTCACACCGCCGGGAGCGGCATCCAGATTGGTGTGCATGCAGATGGCCGAAATGCCGTTCTGCAGCAGCATTGCGGGCACATCCTCCGCCGTCACGCGGCGCAGCGGGTCAAAGATGACCGGGTGGTGGCTTACAATCAGCTCACACCCGCTTTCGGCGGCATCGCGCACCACATCGGCGGTAATATCCAGCGCCGTCATAATAGAGGTGACCGGGCGTCCGGCATCCACCAAAAGGCCCACGTTATCCCAACTGCAAGCCAGCTCCGGCGGGGCGATCTGTTCCAGAATTTCCAGTACCTGCTGTACTTTTACGGCCATAGTCCATCCTCCATTTCCTGTATCAGGGCATCCACCCCATCCGCCTGCGGGCCGGGTGCAAGGCCCAGGCGGTATTTTTTCAGTTTGACCAGCTGCTGTTCACGGTAGGCCTGGGCTTCGGGCTGGCCCTGCGTTTTGCCGCACAGGCAGGCAAGGCCGGTGGGCTCCGCTGCCCGGCCGGTATACTGCGCGTTGATCACGGTATACAGCCGCCCGGCTGCACGGCACAGTGTCTCGCTTTTTAAGGCAAAGCCGCGCTGGGCAAGGCCCTTGCGCAAAACGCTGTGCTTGGTGGCGGGTACAAAAACAAAGTTATACTGTTCGTTCCTCACCCAGGGGGCGGCATCCAGGATTTCCAGCACCGTTTCGGCCCCCATGCCGGCAATGATGATCTCCGTTGCCTCCCCCGGCTGCAGCACACTCAAGCCGGAACCGAGGCGGAACTGGATCTTATCCGCCCAAGGGGCGCAGGTCATGCGGGCTTTTTGCAGCGGGCCTTCCCGCAGATCACATGCAAAAACAAGCGGGCAGCAACCGCTGCCCGCCAGCCATGCACTGAGTTTTCCATGGTCACACCCAATATCGGCGGCAATATGGCCGGGCCGCACATAGGCAGCCGCGGCGGCCAGCCGCGCATCCAGGTGCGGCACAGGCTTACAGGTGTGCAAAGTAGTCATTCAGTTCGGCGCACAGTTCGTCGGGGTCCACACCGTGGACCATGCAGGCCTGCTCCACGGTCTCACCATGGGCAGCCATGCAGCCCAGGCAGTGCATACCCGTGTTCAAAAAGATGGGCACGCAGCCCTGGGAAGGATCGTTCTGCAGGATTTCGGCAATGATGGTATTACGGGTAACAGTCATGGTAATGTTCCTTTCTGCATTATACAAAACGTATAAAATGATAATTTATGACGGCATCTGGAAGGTCGCGTACAAACCCGCGCCTTGCAGAATGACGAACGATGTCAGGCAGAGCATGGCAAATACCGCCTTGCGCTCTGCGGGCTTTTGCACGGCAAAGGTGCGGTTGTGGTGCACCAGCGCCAGCACCAGCGGCAGCACGGGTAGCCAGTAGCGCCCCTGCAGGCCAAAAATAGTGGTGTAATTGATGGGGGTCCAGTTGAGCGCCGTGACGAACGAAAGGGCAATCACGCAGAGAACAATACCCCAAACGCCCGCTTTGGTGCGGCGGCCCAGAGGTACGGTCTCACCCGCCTGCGGCAGCGCCGCGGCCAGCAAAGCCAGGATAAAGCCAACCCCCAGCACCCAGCTGGCATCCACGGTATACACAATGGGTTCGCCCAGGGCAGTGCCCAGCACGCCCTGCACCCACTGCGCCCCCTGCGCACTGAAAGAGCGCAGCAGCAGTTTGGCCGTGTTGGGCAGGTTGCGGCAGATATACCCGGCGGAATAGGTGTAGATGGAATCGCCGTTTTCCTGAATAGAGCCAACCAGCTGTTCCGGCGTTAAGCCGCCCCACATGTGGGTCAGCTTATACAGCCCAACCGGGATGGCCAGCACCACAACCGCGGCAATGGCACCCAAAAAGATTTTCTTCTTTTTGGGGTCGCGGCGGATCTTCCAGTACAGCAGCGCCAGCAAAGCGGCACCAGCCGCGGCGGCACCACCGGCGCGCAGGATGCCCACGGTATCCACATCGCGGGCTGCATACAAAGCAGCGCCCATATTGACCTGCACCCAGCCGATAGCGGCCAGCACCAGCGCCAGAACTTTGGCAATGGGGCCAACCGGCCAGCGCTTGCCGGGCAAGGCAAGGTTGGCATCGGGAATCATAAAGATCAGCAGCACGGCGGGCAGATAAATTGCCTTGGCCGGGCCGATGAGCGCCGCCAGCACCACAGCAGCCACCGTTTCCGGCCAGCGGACCGGGCGGGTGCGCAGGGTCAGGCAGAGCGCAGTAAAGCAGAAGAGATACCCCAGCACGGCGGCGTCCGCCGAAAGGCTGCCCGCCAGCTGCAAGGGCTGGGCCAGCAGTGCCACACCGGCAAAAATGCCGCGCAGCCGCTGGGGTGCAATATTGACCGCAGCCGCAGCCAATGCCAGGTACAGCGCCAGGTTGCACAGCCGCCCCAACAGCAGCATGCCATGGAAGCCAAGCCCCATCATGCGCGCCAGCGTAATGCCGGCAATCTGACCCAGGTAGAGCGTATTGTTGATGGGGTCCGCCGTTACATAGGTATCGGAGTTGACAGTCGTTTCACCGCTGCAGCCCGCATCTCCCAGGTGTTCCAGCATTTCCTTGTAAGCGTAAATGCCGATATCACCGGTATGATTTTTGAAATAGGGAGCATCGCAGCTGCGCACCAGCAGCATATCATCATCGTCCGCCACCGGCTGGCCCAGCAATGTGCTGGACTGGCGGTAGCATTTGGCCAGGTGGGTGTATTCATCGGGGCCGACAAGGGGCGGCGTTAAAAAGGCAAACGCCACGCCCAGCACCGCACCGCACACCAGCACCACCTGCCACAGCTTGGCGCGGTGGGTGAGCAGGATAAAGCCCGCCACCACCGCCGCAAAGGTCAGCACGCCCAGCAGGCGGGAGATCACATGGGACCAGCTGCCGGAATCATTGACGACATACTGCAATGCCGGATGCCCGACGATGGAATCCGTTGTGCCGTTTGCATTCCGGCGGGTCATCTGCTGGCTGGTGTCGGCATCCGTCCAAAGGCCCAGCATGTGGTACACATCCCAGTCATCGCCGGGGGTATACCACAGGCGCAGGGTCATGTTGGGGTTTGCCAGGTCATAGTCCGCTTCGGCATCGGCTGTGCCGGGGGCGGTATAGGGCGCATCAAACGTGATGGCCGCAAAGGTGTCATCTTTAATGGTAATGCAGTCCAGCTCACCGTTCGCCACGGCGTTGCCATCGGCATCCAGCAGTGCAGCGTACAGGGTGCCATGCCGGAACGCCCAATTATGGGTGGTCAGGTCCAGTCGAACCCCGTAAATGCGCTGCCCTCTTTTGAGCGGAACGGGCAGGTACAACCCGGTTGTGCCGTCATCCTGCGTTGCAGCGTCCGCCGTGGCAGGAATTGCAACGGTACGGGTATAATCATCGTTGACGATTTCATACACCGGCTGGTTATCCACCCGCTGGCCAAGGTCAAACCCGGCCCACGCGGCCACAGCGGCGGCAGCCAGCGCCACCAGCAAAGTCAGCCACAGCAGGCGGTGCCGCTTGCAGAAATCTTTGATTTTTTGCATGAAGCCCTCCCCTGCTTTAGGTTGCTTACAGACAGTTTTATTATACATGATGATTGGCGAAAGTGCAATATTAGCCTTACTGCACTTTACTTTTCTCATTTTCCCTCTAGCTTTTTAGGCTAGAGAATGATATCATCTATGTAAAAATCACATAAAGAGGTCGTGATATAGTTGGATTACGAATTTGCTTTTATTAATTAACTGATACAAAAACACCCCCGTCTGCATTACCAGGCGGGGGCATGTTATTGCATTACGAGAAACGGTCGCGCAGGTTCTTGAAGAAGCCCTTGCGCTTTTCGTAGTTATCCTCTTTCATGCTGTCCTCAAAAGCTTTCAGGGCTTCGCGCTGGGCGCGGGTGACCTTTTTAGGGATCTCAACATCGACGATCACATACTGGTCGCCGCGGCCGCGGCCGTTCAGGTACTGGATGCCCTGGCCGCGCAGGCGGAACTTGGTGCCGCTCTGGGTGCCTTCGGGGATATGCTGCACAATGCGGCCATCCACGGTGGGCACCTCAACGTCATCGCCCAGCACAGCCTGGCTGAAGGTGATGGGCACATGGATGGTAACATCGTACCCGTCGCGCTCAAACATCGGGTCGGCCTTAACGGTAACATGCACGATCACATCGCCGGCCGGGCCGCCGTTGGAACCGGCATCGCCCTGGCCGCGCAGTGCAATGTTCTGGTCATCATCAATACCAGCGGGGATATTGATCTCCAGGCTCTTGCGCGCGGCGGTCTTGCCGGTGCCGCGGCAGGTCTTGCACGGGTTGCGGATAATGGTGCCGCGGCCGCCGCAGTGGCTGCAGGGCTGCTGGCTCTGCATTACGCCAAAGGGGGTGCGCTGCTGTGTTACAACATAACCACGGCCGCCGCAGTCGGGGCAGGTTTCGGGGCTGGTACCCTTGGCCGCACCGGTGCCGCCGCAGTCGGGGCAGGTATCCTGGCGGTTGATGGTGATCTTCTTGGAGCAGCCGTGGGCGGCTTCCTCAAAGGTCAGGATCACGCTGGCCTGAATATCATGGCCCTTGCGGGGTGCATTGGCGGTGCGGGTGGAAGAACCGCCGCCAAAGCCGCTGAATCCACCGCCAAATCCGCCGCCAAAGATATCGCCAAAGATGTCGCCCAGGTCCACGCCGCCAAAACCACCGCCGAACCCGCCTGCACCGCCGCCGTTGGCAGCCGCATAGTTGGGGTCTACGCCGGCAAAGCCGAACTGATCATAGCGCTGGCGTTTCTGCGGGTCGGAAAGCACATCGTTGGCTTCGTTGACCTCTTTGAACTTTTCCTCGGCTTCTTTATCGCCGGGGTTCAGGTCAGGGTGGTACTTTTTGGCAAGTTTGCGGTAGGCGCTCTTGATCTCGGCATCCGTGGCGTTTTTGCCGATGCCCAGCACCTCGTAATAATCTCTTTTTTCTGCCATATGATCACACCTTTATGTGTTGAAGTAAGTTGACTTTTATTCCTTTCCCCTATGGGAACAGCCGGTTCTTTGTCCGTAAGGGCGTACAGCCTGTGCCTGCAAGCGGCAACGTGATTTCACTGCGGGCACACGCTGTGCGCCCCTACGGACGGAACGCAGCTTTGTGGGCTTAACCCCACAATGGCCGCCGCCGGAATTGCCTGGCGGCGGCCTTTTGGGTTACAGGGATGTTCCCCTGTTTATTCTGTTATCTTACACCTCGTGGAAGTCAGCGTCAACAGCACCGTCATCCTTCGGGGCGGAACCGGCATTGCCCGTGGGGCCCTGCTGGGCGTCAGCGCCCGGCTGCTGGCCCTGCTGCTGGGCAGCCTGCTGGTAAACCTTCTCGCTGATGGCGTAGAAAGCCTTCTGCAGGTCGTCCTGCTTTGCCTTGATGGCCTCAATATCGGTACCCTTCAGGGCTTCCTTCAGGGCATTCAGCTTAGCTTCGCACTCGCTCTTCTCGGACGGAGAAACCTTGTCGCCCAGCTCGCCCAAAGCCTTTTCGGTCTGGAACACCATCTGGTCGGCGTTGTTGCGGGCATCAACATCTTCGCGGCGCTTCTTATCCTCAGCAGCATACTGCTCGGCATCCTTAACGGCTTTGTCGATGTCATCCTTGCTCATGTTGGTGGAAGCAGTGATGGTAATGCTCTGCTCCTTGCCGGTGCCAAGGTCCTTAGCGCTTACATGCACAATGCCGTTGGCATCGATATCAAAGGTAACTTCGATCTGGGGCACGCCGCGCGGAGCCGGAGCGATGCCATCCAGATGGAAGGTACCCAGGCTCTTGTTGTCGCGGGCAAACTCACGTTCGCCCTGCAGAACGTTGACTTCAACGCTGGGCTGGTTGTCAGCAGCAGTGGAGAAGATCTGGCTCTTCTTGGTGGGGATGGTGGTGTTGCGCTCAATGATCTTGGTGCAAACGCCGCCCAGAGTCTCAATGCCCAGGCTCAACGGGGTAACATCCAGCAACAGCAGACCCTTAACGTCGCCCTGCAGAACACCGCCCTGGATGGAAGCGCCGACAGCAACACATTCATCGGGGTTGATGCCCTTGAACGGCTCGCAGTTCAGTTCCTTCTTGACAGCGTCATAGACAGCGGGGATACGGGTGGAGCCACCGACCATCAGGACCTTAGCCAGGTCAGAAGCCTTCAGGCCTGCATCAGCCAGAGCCTTGCGGACAGGGGTCATGGTGCGGTCAACCAGATCAGCGGTCAGTTCA
>OGWX01000945.1_pt1 | contig 20017 bp, 16 predicted proteins | sample 1576151 | NCBI WGS metagenome assembly OGWX01 (sample SAMEA3541591, study PRJEB24748) | human gut metagenome | biome: human gut; feature: human-associated habitat; material: faeces | place: China | collected 2012
GCATATAGAAAATGGTATGGAAATTTAGAATATGTAATAAAATTTGATAAAAAACATTACAATATACTTCTTAATCAGGGGAATCATTTGCCTTCAAGACAATACTATTTTTTACCGTGTATAACCTGGACGGATATGTCCATTAAGGGAGTAGCATTTAGATATGAACCGAATGGAAGTGTATTTGATGGATCAGCGGCAACAGCTTTTCCGTATAAGGAAGAACATATTGCATATTTATTGGGATTACTTAATTCTGTATATGTTGCATATATTGCACCAGTATTAAATCCTACATTACACTTTAAACTTAACGATTATTCAAAAATTCCATTAATAATGGATGAGTCATTTTTCGAGATTGTGAATAAAGATGTGAAGATGTGCATTGAAATTTCTAAAAAAGATTGGGATTCTTTTGAAACATCATGGAGTTTTATACGACATCCTTTGATACAATTTGAAACAAAAATATCTGAAAGTTACAAATTTTGGAATACAATATGTGATACGAGAATTTTGGAATTAAAAGAAAAAGAAGAAGAACTCAATCGTATTTTTATTAATATTTATGGATTACAAGATGAACTTACCTCAGAAGTTGAAGAAAAAGAGGTTACGGTTCGGAAAGCAGATTTATCCAGAGATATCCATAGTTTTATCTCCTATGCAGTAGGTTGTATGTTTGGTCGATATTCTCTTGATGAAGAAGGTTTGATCTATGCGGGGGGTAAATGGGAGAGTAGTAGATACAAGACATTCCTTCCAGATGAGGATAATTGTATTCCAATCACAGATGAAGAATATTTCTCGGATGATATCGTCGGACGTTTTGTTGAATTTGTCAAAACCGTTTATGGAGAAGATACACTTGAAGAAAACCTTGATTTTATTGCAAACGCATTAGGAAATAAAGGCGATACTTCCAGAGAAGTCATCCGTAATTATTTTATGAAAGATTTTTATGCAGATCATCTGAAAGTATATCAGAAGCGACCGATTTACTGGTTATTTGATAGCGGAAAACAAAATGGATTTAAAGTACTGATTTACATGCACCGTTATGATGAAGACACTGTTGGACGTGTAAGAACAGATTATTTGCATCGAGCACAGAAATACGTAGAAACGGCTATGCAGAGTGCTCAGTATACCATTGACAATGCATCATCAGCCTCAGAAAAATCAAAGGCAACAAAAGCAGTGACGAAATATACAAAGCAGCTTGCAGAAATGAAGATTTATGATGAAGCCATTGCTCATATTGCCAATAAAAGAATTGAAATTGATTTAGACGATGGCGTAAAAGTAAATTATGAGAAATTCCAGGGTGTTGAAGTGGCTCAAGAAGGGAAGAAAGCATTAAAAGTGGATCTTTTGGCAAAACTGAAATAAGAGCAACAAGGTGGTGATTTATAATGAAAATTAAAAAATTAACGTTGAGTAATTTTATGGCTTTCGAGAATGCAGAAATGAATTGGTCGGATAATATTAACATTATTTGTGGTGAAAATAGCACTGGAAAAACGACGCTTCTGAAAGTGATGTATTCTTTAGTAAAGCCTCTTAGTAATGGAGGCAGAGACATTTTGACAAAAGAGATGGAAGAACAGCTTTTTGTTAAAAAAATTCAAGGGGTATTCCGCCCGGATGAAATGAAAATTGGAAGATTGGTTAGCCGTAAACGTGGAAGTAATCGAACGGATTTTTCGGTTGAGTTAGAGAAAGATCAGAAAATTGCAGTTGGATTTGGAAACAGGCAGGAAAACCATGCGGATATTTCTGTGAAACAGGGGGAAAAAGGAAAAAAATACGATGCTATTTATATCCCGACAAAAGAGATGATTTCTACAGTAGAACATTTCGTGTCTTTGTATGATGAATATCATATTGACTTTGAAGAGATGTATTATGATCTTGCAAAACTTTTGGATCGACCACTTTCAAAGGGGGCTAATACCATGGAGCAGAATCAGGTATTGAGCAGTTTGGAAGAAATCATGAAAGGACAGATTGTACAAAAAAACAAGAAATTTTATTTTAAAATTAAAGGTGAAGGTGAATTTGAAATGGGATTACTTTCAGATGGATATAGAAAATTATCAATGATTATCTATATGATTCTTTCTGGAAGTCTGAATAAAAATACGATTTTGTTCTGGGATGAACCAGAAACGAATATGAATCCTAAAATGATTCAACCGATTGTACAGGCGATGATTGCTTTAGCTAAGATGGGAGTACAGATTTTTGTTTCTACACATGATTATTTTATTCTTCAGGAATTTAATATGGTGACAGTTTATCCAGAATTAAATCCAAAGAAATTGGATATTCGTTTTATTTCGTTGTTTAGAGATGAAAAGACACATGATGTTCGGTATGAAATGAAAAATACAGCATCAGATTTGGGACATAATGCGATCATGCAGGAATTTGATGCTATGTACGATAGAGAACAGAGGATTATTTATGGGGACTAATACTAATGTCATTGAAGAAAGCAGATTAAAATTTGCATTTCCAGAGAAGAGTACGGTAGTCAAATTTGATGATACAAAATTCTACCGAGATTATTTTAATAAATTACCGGGAGCAAAGGGTGTTGATTTTATTTCTGCTGATAAGAATGAAATTGTGTTTATAGAAGTGAAAAATTGCACCGGAGATGAAGGAAACTGTCGCTGGAGAATCAAACCGGATAATAAAAGTAAGGCTACTGTGCATACATCTGTTAATGTGGAAGGACGAGATAGTCTTGATATTGAGGTATCACAGAAAATAGCAATGACAGTGGCCGCTCTGGTTGGGGCTAAGTCATTTCTTGGTAAGAAGGACTGTGTGAAAGAGCTGGAAAAGTATATTGAATTTTTATCAAAGAATGACTTTGCAGATGATTCAAAAAGAAAATATGTAATTCTGTTTTTGGAAGGAGACTTTGGCAGCGTAACGAGACCGAAAAAAACGATTATGAAAAGTTTGCAGGACAGCATGAACAGAAAACTAAGATGGATAAATTGTAGAGTTTCGGTAGTTGATTCAGATACATATGATCCGAGATTGTTTCAGGTTGTGAGTTAAGAAAAGCAAATCTAAGTGAGGTGATAAAGTAATGAAATTAAGAAGTGTCAGGCTCGTGAATTACAGATGCTTCACAGATACAGAGATAGAATTTGATGAACATATCACATTGCTAGTTGGTATGAATGGTGCAGGTAAGACAGCAATACTGGATGCAGTAGCTGTTTCAGCTAGTACCTTTCTATTGGGGATAGATGGTGGCGTCAGTAGAAGTATCTTAAAGGATGATGCCAGATATGAATTCCATGATTTGAACGGAACGACAGATCCACAGCATCAGTTCCCGGTAAGTATCGAGAGCATTGGCAATTGCCTGGAACAGCAAAATGTGAAATGGATTCGTTCTTTGAATTCTGAAAGTGGCAAGACAACTATCAAAGATGCAGGTGAATTGACAGGTCTTGCGAAAAAAGTGCAGAATCAGATCATGACAGGAGATAAATCTCTGGTACTTCCTCTAATCTCTTATTATGGAACCGGACGTTTATATGCACAGAAGAAGGAAAAGAGAAAACTGAAATCTTTAACAGAGTTTAAACGTCAGGTGGGCTGCGTGGATTGTATGGCGGCAGAGTCAAATGAAAAGCTGATGTTGAACTGGTTTCAGATGCAGACACTGAAAAGCCTTCAGGAGCAGCAGAAGACAGGGATACTGGACAGATCATTGCTTCTGAAAACAGTCGAAAAGGCAATCTGCAGAAGTTTTGAGAGAATCAGCGATGCACGAAATGCCAGCCTTATCTTTGATCTTGATACCCATAGGCTGGTACTGGAATTTGAATCCGTAGATGGCAATGCACAGAAATTTGCGATGGACGAGATGAGTGATGGATATAAAAATATACTTAGCATGATCGGTGATATTGCCTATCGTATGGCAGTGCTAAATCCTACATTGGGGGATCAGGTGCTGGAAAAAACACCGGGTGTTGTACTGATTGACGAAATTGATTTACATTTGCATCCGCAGTGGCAGCAGACAATCTTAAGTGATCTCCATGCAATTTTCCCGGAAGTTCAGTTTATTGTCAGCTCTCATGCACCGGCAGTTATCGATTCTGTTCCAAGAGAGCAGATCCGGATTCTGGATCATGGAGGAATCTATATGCCTGTGGCACAGAACGATGGAAGAGATATGAATATTATAGACACAAAGTCGTCTCTGAATTTAGAGAAAATATTGAGAGGAGATATCATATGCGCTTAGAGAATATAGTATTAGATAATTTCAGAGCGATTGAACATACAAAAATGGACTTACATGGGAAGAGCACCATTATTTTTGGTGTTAATGGTACTGGTAAGTCTTCTGTTCTTCGTTCCATTGATTTATTATTTGCCAATATTATCAACGGAATCGTAAATCGCAAGGAGTTAAAACAGAATTACACAATACAGTTAGAAGATATTCAGTATGGAAAAAAAGAAACGAAAATATCAACATTAATCAATTTGGAGAATGAAAATATAGAATACTATAGAAAAATGGTTCGTAATACTGGAAAAAGAAGCCATAATATAGATTCTTTAAAATGTATTGCAGATATTTTTCATAAACAGTATATCACAGATGAAGAACAAGGGAATATTGCTATTTTTGCAAATTACGGAACCAATAGGCTGGTGCTGGATATTCCATTGAGAATAAGAACGCATCATACGTTTGATATTTATTCATCTTTCGAAAAGGCTATTGAAAATAAAATAGATTTTCGGACTTTTTTTGAGTGGTATCGAAGCCAGGAAGATTACGAGAATGAACATAAGATAGAAAGTGGGGATTTGAATTATCAGGATCGTGCATTGAAAGCAGTAAGAATCGCAATTATGTCTATGCTGGATGATTGTAGCAATTTGAGAGTGGCTCGTAGACCTCGGTTGGAAATGAAGATTGATAAAGGAAATATTAGTTTAAATGTATCTCAAATGTCAGATGGTGAAAAATGTACGATGGCACTGTTTGGGGATTTGGCAAGAAGACTAGCTTTAGCTAATCCTACATTAACAAATCCATTATTGGGGGAAGGGATTGTTCTGATTGATGAGATAGAGCTACATATGCATCCATCTTGGCAAAGAAAAATACTTGGAGTGTTAAGGCAGACGTTCCCGAATATTCAATTTATCGTAACTACACATTCACCAATTGTATTAAGCGAGGCAAATGAAGACTATAATCTTTTCTTTATGCGGCGAGAAGAGAATGATATAAAAGTTCAGCAGATGCATCAATTAAATGGATATGATGCAAATGCAGTTTTGGAGCAGTTTATGGGAACACATGCTATTAATGTAGAAACCGAAAAATTTATCGAGTCTATTTATGAGGCGATTGAACGAGGTGATTATAGGATAGCAGAAGAAAAAATTGCAAAATTAGCTGAGATGACGAGTGATAATCAGCAAGATGTGATTATGGCAAGGATGGAGCTTAAAAGGAGAAGAAGATAATGCTGCATATTCTAAAAAACGAAGAACCACAATTTTTAACGGATTTCAAAAAGAAACATCCAAAAAAGGATTATGATAGTGAGGAATTTGCGCAATACCGTCCAGTATTGAAAGCAGAATTGATAAAAGAACAAAAGGGGTTGTGTGCATATTGTTGTGGGCGTATTACACATGAAAAATCTCATAATGAACATATCGAACCACGGCATCCAGGAAAATATGTAAGTAATCGTTCACTTGATTATACGAATATTGTTGTGTCTTGTAATACTTCAGAGACATGCGGAAATAAAAAGGAAAACCATTATGATCCGGAAAAATTTGTATCTCCATTAGATGAAAATTGTGAGGAAAAATTTACATATTATGCGAATGGCGAAATTGTAGGAGATAAATATACAATTGATCTGCTGAATTTAAATGCATATGAATTGAAAAATGCGAGAAAATCTGTGATGAGACAATTACAATATCTTGATAAGGAAACTATAGAGACATATTATATGAATGAGGAAAATGGAGAGTACCAAGCATATTACAATGTGATTAAATGGTTTTGGAAAACGATGTAGTTTAAAAATAAACAAAAATATCATAAGCAGTATGAAGCTCGGCATAAATAAACTTGAAGGTGAAACGATGGATTTACAAAATATACAAGATCAGTTAAATACTGAATTTTCAAAAGAAGATACCCGTATTATATTCTGGTTTGATGATAAAGGGGAATATGAAGACGAGGTATCGGAATTACAGTTGGACAATGCAAAACTACATATTCTTGATGGTACGAACTGGTTCTATTCAAAATGGTTATTGAACGAATCGGATACAGAGAGCAAGTATCTTGTATACGCACCATTCCCAAAACCAAGTGATGAAGAGAATCCGTTAGCTGATATGTATTATTACTCGGTTCCGTACTACACGGATCGGGTATCCCAGATGTCACAGGAGATTGGAATTGATAACCGGTTTAAAGAACATCTGGCACAGTACAGTAACTTCTGGAAAAACAAGAACCGTATTGAGAAGTTTAAAGAGCTTGGCATAGACCATTTCAATGTGGAAACCATTGATATTGGTCTTATTGCCGTGCTTACAGATGTGAAAACTCCAAATTTTGAAGAGATTACAAGACAATTATTATTAAACGACAGCGAAGCATACATGAAAGCACTTGAGGATAACGGACTTTTAGAAAAGTTCTGGGAATTATGTGAGAAATATTTTGGATATCAGTCGGAAAATCCGAACGTAGAGGATCTGGCAGCATGTATGCTTTTGACTTATGCATCAGTAGCGTTGAAAGATACATTGCCAACTGTTTTGAAGTCATATGTATTAAAAAAGAAGAATGATGTGGTCGTATTTGTCCGTAATCTGATGGACAATGTACTTTATCAGGATGCTTATGATGTATTATCAGAAAAAGTGGACAAGACGTTACGAGTGGTGAGCAGAATCCGGGATGAACTGAAAAAAGATGCTGACAAAGCAAAAGATCAGTCTGCACAGCTTCTGGATATTGCAAATTGCGATGCTTTCCGGGAACTGGATAATATTTTAATTGACTGGGCACTGGATCAGCTGAATGATGAGCTTCTGGATGCTCAGATTGATGGCATGAACATTGCGCAGATTGCAGAGCAGCGAACAGCCAAGTCCTGCCATTTTGGAAATGTATATAAAAACGAATATCAGGCAATCAAATATGCTTACCAGATGATGAAGGCGGTATCTGTTCTGGAAGTGACTAGTGATATTAAGTCTATGGTAGCTGATTATCAGAAACAAACATATTTGGTTGATTCTTATTATAGATGGTTTTACAGTGCATATGACTGTATAGAAGAAACAGAGAGATTTTCACAGGTGAGAGAACGGATTGAGAACATGTATTCCTTTACTTATCTGCAAAAAGTAACACCGAAGTGGAATCAGGAGTTGACGGATAATCTGATGTCAGATACCGGATTAAAATGTCAGGAAGATTTTTATCGTAATTACCTGAAGGTTTATGAAGGAAAGAATCGTGTCATTGTTATTATTTCTGATGCTTTTCGGTATGAGTGTGCAAAGGAATTGATGGAACGACTGGAATTGGATGAGAAGTGCACACCGAAATTGGAATGTATGATTAGTGGACTACCGTCTGTAACATCGGTGGGGATGGCAAGTCTTTTACCGCATAGGGAATTAAAGGTAGATGATAAGTTGAATGTCACAATAGATGGACAGAGTTGCAGTGATCTGGCATCCAGAGATAAGATTTTAAAAGCACAGAATGAAAATAATGTGGCATTAGCTTTTGATGAAGTAGCAAGTGCCAACAAAGAAAAAATCCGTGAATTGCTACAGAAGAAGAATATCGTATATATTTATCACAATCAGGTGGATGCTCGTGGTGATAAGCCTGCCAGTGAAAATGAGGTATTTACGGCGTGTTCAGAAGCAATCGAAGAGATTCATAAGCTGATCAAGAAACTGACCGGTTATATATCAGCACCGAAATTCTTTATCACAGCTGATCACGGTTTTCTGTATAAGAGGGACAAGCTGCATGAATTTGATAAAGTATCCTATGACCGGGAAATCTGTGCATATTCCAACAAACGGTTCCTGCTTACAACACAGAAAGTAAACGAACCGGGAATGAAGTCCAGACTGATGGCGTATATGAATAACTTATATGTGACGACACCGATTGGCGCAGACATATTTAAAGTAGCCGGTGGTGGACAGAACTATGTACATGGTGGTTCTTCTCTTCAGGAGATGCTGATTCCGGTAATCGAGTTGACAACCAATACCAGAGCTGTTGCTTATGATTATGTGGATGTGATTCTGACCTCCGTGAACCGAAAAGTGACGAACCTGATCACTTACTTTGATTTTATCCAGACAGAGAAAGTGACCGATACTATGAAGGCAAGAAGTCTGGTGGCATACTTTACGACAGAAGATGGCGAGAAGATATCTTTTGATGTACCGATTGTGGCAAACAGCCGGGAAGATGCACCAGAGAAGAGAACATTCCATGAGAAATTTACATTGAAGTCCAGAGAATATAAGTATGGGGATAAGTATTACCTAGTGCTGGCAGATGCGAATGATGAAAAGAATATTCTGCAGCAGTATGAATTTATGATTGATATTGCATTTGTGGATGATTTCGGATTTTAATTGAATATGAAAAATATGGGTGATAAGAAAATGAATATATTGCATTTATCAGATATACACTTTGGACGTAATTATCCAGAATATGGAATAAAAGATGCGTTTGATAAAAAAGAAAAAATACTTGATGAACTTATTTCTTGTATTGCAAACATTGAGGACGATTATAAACCAGAGCATATTGTTGTAACTGGTGATATTGCATGGCGAGGAAAGAAAAAGGATTTTAACGAGGCATTTGAATGGTTTACCAAACTTCTTTCGGCGACTGGATTACAGGGAAAGGACATAACATTTTGTGTTGGAAATCATGATGTAAATAGATCATATGCTTGTTCTAACAGGGATTTAAAGGATAATGAGATTGAAAAAATTGATAATATCTATGCATATGAAAATGTACATGAAATGGAACCGCCAATTTATGAGTATGACAAATTTTGTGAAAAGATAGGCATGGTTCCATTTATGTATCCGCTTAATGGAAATATGGAATATAGTTATAGCTTGGGATACAAAGATGTAAAATTTCCTTCTGGTAGCACAATTAGGATTTTTGCATTTAATACTGCTCTTATTTCATGCTTGCCAAACATAGATGATGATAGAATGTGGATAGGACAAAAACAAATTTTGGAACTGATGAAGTATGGAATTATGCCTTTGAAAAAAGACGATAGTTCATGCTATACATTAGCATTGTTTCATCATGCAGAAAGATTTTTGCATCCTAATGAAATATGTGAATATGATGGACGAATTGCTACACTACCACTACTTAAAGATGCTGTTGATTTGATCCTATGTGGTCATACGGAAACAGGAGGACGTCCTGTTTTGCAAGAGCAGAAAGGTGGAGGAAAGTTGTTGACGGGGGGAGCCTCTTATTATAGTGATAAACATCCAAACGCATTTTCAATGATATATGTTGCAGATAATAAAAAAGAAATGTGCTTTGATCCATATACATTTGATGGAAGTTGGAAAAAATACGAATATAAAACAAATAAAAAAACAATAGAGAGTATTGTATCACTGCCAGAATTAGGGGATCTAAAAGAAGAATGTCAATTAGTTGTAAAAAATAGTAAACAGGAGTATACGATTCCTTTAAAAAAGATATCAGTATTTCAAGAAGATAAAGATGGAAAACAGATTATTCATTTAGATAACCGAAAAGAAGTTTTGCGAGATTTAAATATTGATTGTTCAGCACCCACGCAGGGTGGAACAGCTAAAATTAACATTACATTGGCAAGACGAATGGAATTCAATATTGAATCGTTGCTTAAAAGAGAAGAGTGCTTTGAGCATATGGCGGATTTATATAAAGACAAAGAAGAAACTGAAATGTTCGTCAAAAATAATTCCGGAGATGTGATTTTATACGGGAACAAGTTAAATGGTGATTTTGATGTCGATCGAGAGGGTGTAGAGCTTTTAAGAAAAATTGTAAAAGTAGAAGAGTATTTTGGCGTTAAATTTCACAATCCATATGAATTATATGAAAAAGATATGGAAAGGGTGGATATTCTTTTACAGCTTATTGATGATGGGTACACAACAAAATTAAAACTGGCAAAAAAGATGACAGTAAATTTATCCAATATGGATATGATGGATATATGGTCAAAAGAAATATCTAAGGCCAATAATTTTTTTATTCAGTATAACAAAGAATTTTTCTGCGAAATATTTGGAAATATTTTTTCAATTGGTGATATTGTGATTTTGGCAGGACCATATCATATGGACAAAGAAGATTTCGAATATAAGCGGAAAACATTTAAAGAGGGAGATATAAGGAAAGGTATTATGAATACAGATAATAATTTTTCAACTTACTTTATAAAAAATCCTCAAAAACTTAAAGGAAAAGTATTATCAGATATGGATTGTGAAGTTATTAAGGTTAATAATGCAGATTTAAATTTTGAATTTATTTATGAGAAAAAGTAAACTGCTTAGGTGGTGAGGTAAAATTATGGATGAGTTTATCAATACACAGAAAAATGAAACAGAAGACAAGCGAGAAGAAATAAAGCAAAAACTCCGTCAATACTATGATGGCCGTATCGTCCGGAAGGATTTAACAAAGTCTATCCGTGAAGGTGCCAATGTTCCAGTCTATGTACTGGAATATCTCCTCGGACAGTACTGTAATTCCGATGATGAAGAAATTATTGAAGAGGGTGTAGAGAACGTAAAGCGTATTTTGAGAGATAACTATGTGCGTCCGGATGAGGCACAAAAGATTCTATCTCTTTTGCGTGAAAGAGGCAGCTATACAGTGATTGACCGTATTACAGTTGTATTGAATACCAAGGAAGACCGCTACGAAGCCACATTCTCTAATCTTGGTGTGAAAGGGATTCCGATTCACCCGGATTATGTGAAAGATTATGACAGACTGCTTTGTGGTGGTATATGGTGTATTCTGCAGATGGAGTATGAATTTATTGAAGAAGATAAGAAGAATACCCAGCCAATCCGTATCCGTAAGTTGACGCCGATCCAGATGCCGCATGTGGATATGGATGAAGTGAGAAATGGAAGAAAAGCATTTACCAAGGATGAATGGATGGACGTCCTGCTTCGTTCGACAGGATTGGAGCCGGAAAGTTTCAGTGAGAGAGCAAAATGGCTGTTGATTGCACGTATGATTCCGCTGGTAGAGAATAACTTTAACCTTTGTGAGTTGGGACCACGTTCTACTGGTAAATCATACATATATGAGCAGATTTCTCCGAATAGTATTTTAGTTGCCGGTGGACAGACAACGGTTGCCAATCTTTTTTACAATATGTCTAATTATACAGTAGGTCTTGTCGGTATGTGGGACTGTGTGGCTTTTGATGAGGTCGCCGGTATTAAATTCAAAGATAAAGACGGTATTCAGATTATGAAAGGCTACATGGCATCTGGAGCATTTTCACGAGGAAAGGCAGAGATTCAGGCAAAGGCTTCCATGGTATTCGTAGGAAATATCAACCAGAGTGTAGATACCCTTTTGAAAACTTCCAGTTTATTTGATCCGTTCCCACCGGAAATGGGAACAGATACCGCATTCCTGGATCGTATGCATTGCTATATTCCTGGCTGGGAGATTCCGAAATACAGACCGGATTCCTTTACCAATGATTATGGATTTATCACGGATTATCTGTCTGAGTTTATGCGTGAACTTCGTAAGGACAGCTACAGTGATCTGATGGACAAGTATTTCCGTTTGGGAAACAACCTGAATCAGCGTGATACCATTGCGGTCCGTAAGATGATTTCTGGATTTACAAAACTGTTATATCCGGATGGAGAAGTAACAAAAGAAGAATTACGTGAGATTGTGGAGATTTCACTGGAACTTCGCCGCAGAGTAAAAGAGCAGCTGAAGAAGATCGGAGGCATGGAGTTTTATGATGTGAACTTCTCTTATACAGATAATGACAGTTTTGAAGAGCATTACGTTTCAGTTCCTGAGCAGGGCGGTGGCAAGCTGATCCCAGAAGGAATGGGAAAACCAGGATCTGTCTATACAGTTTCCAAGTCAAAGACAGGAATGATCGGTTGCTATATGTTGGAAACACAGATGATGCCTGGAAATGGAAAGTTGACCTGTACTGGTATTGGATCAGGAAAAGAGCCGAAAGAGGCAACAAATACAGCATTTAATTATCTGAAAGCTAATGGAAACCGTATTTCCGGTCAGATCAGTACTACCACAAAGGACTATATCATCAACTATCAGGATATGCAGGGCATTGGAATGACTGGAAATCTGGCATTGCCGACGCTGATTGCAATCTGTTCCGCAGCGCTTGGAAAGACACCACTGAACAGCCTTGCAATTCTTGGCGAGATCAGTATTGGTGGTACTCTGATTAAAGTAGATGAGTTGGCAAGTACCCTGCAGGTATGTTTGGACAGTGGAGCGAAGAAAGTATTATTGCCAATTACTTCCGCAGGAGATCTAGGAACTGTGCCATCGGATTTGGTTGGAGCATTTAGCCTGATTTTCTATTCCTCCGCAGAAGAAGCAGTATTTAAAGCACTTGGTGTGGAATAGGACTTGAATACAGCACAATAGCAGATAAGAAGGTGATGAGTTATTTTTGAACAGGATTTTGAAGAGATGCTTACGAGACACCAGGCATCTCTGGACGATAGAAAGAAATTTACTGCATTGGTAAAAGACTTATTTCCAGATCAGGCGAAGAATGTCAATTTACTGCTGATGGCATATAACATGGGAATTGCACAAGATATCCAGAGTGCATCCCATATCAATAATACCTTTGCTTTTCGCTATGTGAAGCAGCTTATGGATGATTTTGGTATGAGCCGTGTCAATGCAGACTGGATTGTATCGGTGTGGTGTTCTTGTTATGGAGGAAAAGTACTTGGAAAAGCCTGTGACATTTCCATTCAGAAGCAGGGAAGCGGACCGGCGATACAGGGAGAACAGTCATCTTCAGGAAAATCGTATGGGGATCTTTTTACATATGAGAAAAGCCGCAGAGGAAAAGGTCTTGCAGTGACTGGATTCCGTGGGGATAAGAATAAGACAATTATTTTCCAGAATAGATCCGGGAATACACCGGTAGTGGAGATTGCAGATAATAGCTTCAGTAATTCTCCAACAGAGGAAGCCATTCTGACAGAAGGAATAGCGTATATTGGACGAAATGCTTTTTCATGCTGTAATAAATTGCATCAGGTGGTGTTGCCAATCAGCATCGAAGAGATTGAAGATTCAGCCTTTGAAAACTGTAGCAGTCTCAAATCAATAGCATTGCCAATATCATTGAAGACAATTGGAAATGGTGCATTGAAAGGAACTGGTTTGCGGACCATCGAGATTCCGAAGAGTGTGTTCTGGTTAGGCGATGGACTTGTGGCAGATTGTCAGTCAATGGAGCATGTGACAATTCCAGAGAATATAGGAAGAATCCCGGATCATATGTTTGAAGGCTGTACTAAACTGAAAAAAGTGGAATTACATGAAAAACTGGGAGCCATCGGTGAACGTGCATTTTTCGGCTGCAGTTCCTTAGATTTTATTGTGATTCCGGACAGTGTAAAGCATATTGGGCAGGACGCATTTACCAATACAGACAAGCAGTTTATTATTCAATGTTCTTTTGGCTCTTATGCAGAAGAGTATGCCAGAAAGAACAAATTCAAATATCAGCTGGTATAGTATAGAATTCGGATTGTCGCCTGCTATGCGACAACGAAAGAGAAGATTTACGGTATATTGACTGGGTAAAGAGGTGAGAGGATGGGACTTTTTGATGCGTTATTTGGAAATCGGAATCAGATTCCCACAGTAACAACGATTTTGCCGGATGCTGCAAGGCAGGAGATCATTGCTGGCAGACTTCCAATTTTAAATACAGACAAACTGTTCCTGAAACGTGGAGAGAAAATTCATTTTATTGACAAAGCAATCAACATGGAGCAGAAGACTGTGAAAGAGTTCCGTCATGTGGGGGGAAGCGCACCTGGACTATTTGAAGGAACCAGATGGAGTTCAGGAAGAGGAAGAATGGTTGAGCATACAGAACTTGTGCAGCACAGGGGAATCTTATACATAACAAATCAGAGAATTGTGTTTCAGGCAACGGAATGGGGATTTGACAAGACCTATCGTTATCTGACCGCAATTACTCCATACAGCAATGCCTGTGAGATGCAGTTTGGAAATAAATCCTATTGCATGGTCGTGGCAGATGGAAGTGTAGTGAATCAGGTATTGCAGTTGATCAAACAAAGGAGGCAGGTGCCGTAATGGAAGGACAGTTAAAAAATGGAACGATTCTCATTTCGGAGAGTGGAAATAAGTATGAGGTAGTCAGTCTCCTGGGAGCCGGTGGACAGGGAGAAGTCTATGATGTGAAATGTGGCGGTAATCATTATGCACTGAAATGGTATTTTAAGGGCAGCGCTACCGAGCGTCAGAAAAAGATTTTGGAAACAATCATTGCCAAAGGATCACCAGATGAAAGCTTTCTCTGGCCTATGGAATTGATTGTACCGGCGAAAAGTGATCTGTATGGTTATATCATGCCTCTTCGACCGAAAAATTATAAGAGTATCGTAGATCTGATGAAGAAACGTGTGAATCCATCTTTTTATACCCTCTGCAGAACTGCTTTTAATCTGACTAGGGGATATCAGAAACTACATGCTATGGGAGCGAAGTATCAGGATATTTCATTTGGAAACCTGTTCTTTAATCCAGATAATGGAGATGTGCTGATTTGCGATAATGACAACGTATCTTTTGATAACAGCAAACCGGGTGGAGTCCTTGGCACACCGGGATTTATGGCTCCGGAGATTGTAAGAGGAGAGAAACGTCCATCCAAAGATACAGACCGATATTCACTTTCTGTGCTGTTGTTCTATCTTTTTATGGTGAACCATCCACTGGAAGGAAAGTTGGAAGCAAGTATCCGGTGTATGGATATGGCAGCTAGAGTGAAGTTGTATGGCACAGATCCGGTGTTTATCTTTGATCCGAATAATAAGACGAACAGACCGGTGAAAGGAATCCATGACAATGCAACGATTTATTGGCCGTTGTATCCGGAAAAGTTGCGTCAGATGTTTACCAGAGCATTTACAGTTGGACTGAACGAGCCGAGCAAACGTATTACGGAGCCAGAATGGATGACGTTATTCTCTAACATGATGAGCGGAATGTTACAGTGTTCATGTGGCGCACAGCTTTTCTATGATGAGGACTTGGAAGCAAAGGGTGTGGCGCATACTTGCTGGAATTGTGGAAAGGCAGTGCAGGTACCAAACAAGATCGTTATTGGAAAGAATCGGGTGCTGTTAAATCAGAATACGAAGCTGTTACATCACCATGTTTACGATGACTTTGATATGGATACCGTAGTAGGTTCTGTCGTTCAGAATCCGAAGAACCTGGCACTTTGGGGGATTCGAAATGAGGACAAAGTGAACTGGACTTACCAGAAAGCAGATGGCACACAAATACCGGTTGCCCCAGGAAAGACAGCTGGAATTGCAAAAGGTGTAAAGATTTTATTCCCTGAATCAACAGGGGAGTTCAAATAAGGATAGAGAAAATAATAAAAGCACATGTGGGAGGGATTTACCATGGAAGTATTACAAAGACCAGGTGGAGAGTTAGCAACAAGACCGATTCATTTCTTTTGGGTAGTGGATTGTTCCGGATCTATGTATGGAGAGAAGATTGGAATCGTAAACAATACAATTCAGGAGTGCATACCGGAAATGCGCTCAGCAGCAGACAATAATCCAAATGCACAGCTTCTGATCCGTGCATTACAATTTTCTTCTGGTGCAAGCTGGATTACATCAAGCCCAGTACCAGTAGAAGATTATGGATGGGAAGATATGGATGCCAACGGACTGACAGAACTGGGAAAAGCATTTGATCTTCTGGCTGCACAGTTAAGTATCCCACCTATGCCGGAGAGAGCATTGCCGCCGGTTATTGTGCTTCTTTCAGATGGACAGCCGACAGATGATTATAAAAAGAGCATGGAGAAACTGAAAAAGTTGCCGTGGTTCCGAAAAGCAGTGAAGATTGCAATTTCCATCGGACAGGACGCAGACGATGAAGTATTGATTGAATTTACTGGAAATAAAGAGCTTGTTCTGCAGGCGAACAACGCAACAGTACTGGCAAAAATGATTAAATGGGCATCTACGACAGCTTCTATGGTATCAGCACCATCAAGTAAGCCAATGAATTCGGTCGCGACATCTACACCTGCAGTGTCCGTATCTGCAACTGCAGCTGGATCAGGAACTTCTGTTGCAGCTTCCACACCGGCAGATGATCCGTTTGCACCGGCAAACAACGGGGCACCACTGGTACTTGATATGAGTAATATTCCAAATCCAGATGATTTCGATGAAGGAGCTGTCTGGTAAGAAGAGGAGGAGTCGGATGAAACGCTATATATGTGACGGAATCGTCAAGGGTGCGACTCACGTAAGAAACCAAATGCCTTGCCAGGACAACAAGCGAATCGTAGAAATATCAGAGAAGATAGCGCTTGTTGCAGTTGCAGACGGTCATGGAAGTTCCAAATGTCCCAGAAGTGACAGAGGTTCCATGATTGCTGTCAATTCTTTCTATGAAGTCATGAAGAACTATCTGAAAGTCTATGGAGAAGATGAAGCAGGACTTTCCAATTTGATTACTTTTCTTAACAGGGAAGGTGACATGCGGTTCGCCCAGGATGTATGTGAAGAATGGCAGGCAAGAGTGAAACAGTCTTTTTATAAAAATAAAGTAGATGGAGTGACCGATGAAGATGGAAATATTAAGTGGCCATCCGTATTTTCTCTGTACGGAACAACGCTGCTGGGGATGCTGGTGACTGACAGCTTTGTATTTTCCTTCCAGATCGGAGATGGAGATATCAGTGTTGTGACAAAAGAAGAAGTCGAACCACTGGTAGAACCGGAGAAATTCCTTGGAACAGAAACCCATTCCCTGTCAAAAACGGATGCCTGGAGAAAAGCTGTGGCATCGGTACGGAGACGGGAGATGGAGAGCGAAGAGCCATATATGTATATCCTTTCCACGGATGGATTTGCCAATAGCTATACGTCGGATGAAGAGTATCAGAAGACATGTAAAGATTATTTGCAGATGCTTCAGGAGCATGGAGCAGAGACGGTGCAGGCAAATCTGAAGAACTGGCTGACGGAAACCAGTGAACTGGGGTGTGGAGATGATATTACGGTAGTTATGGTGTATTTTGTCAAAGAGTAAGGGAGTCGCAGGAAAATGATTGTAGATCGCTATTATTATCATCAACTGAATAAACAAGAGCAGGCGATCTATAAGGTATTTTATAATGGTGCGATGGCGCATCAGGACATTATTCCAATTCCAGTGCGTGGAGAATTTAGACAGGAGTGCTTTGAACGCATATTCATGGCGATGACGAGGGATAATCCATTGATTTATTTCTTGAACCAGTCAGCTTGCAGCACTGCCAGTGATATGTTTGGACATGTTGCAATTTGCCCGCAGTATTTTTTTTCGAAAGAGAAGGTAAAAGAGTACAATCGAAAAATCGAAAAAGTGGTGAACGAGCTTGCAGGGCAACTGCAGTTGCTGGCATGTAATGATTATGAAAAAGAACTTCGGGTGCATGATTGGATTTGTCAAAATGTTGAATACGATTATGAAGGAACTGATAAGGATAAAATATCCAGAGTGATTGCGTCTCACAATATCCTTGGCGTTTTCGCATATCATAAAGCCCAGTGTGAAGGAATAGCAAAGGCAGTGAAGGTTCTTCTAAATGCGGTTGATGTGAAATGTATTGTTGTGACCGGCGATTCAGTAAAAAGCGGGCGGAGTGTGCCACATGCATGGAATATTGTGGATATTGGAACAGAACCATATCAGTTGGATGTTACCTGGGATATAGGTGCAATGGGACAGAGTAAGCATCATATCGCACATGATTACTTTAATCTGACAGACGAGTTAATGAATCAGGATCACAAAACGGATAGCCGCTTACCGGAATGCAAAAGTAAAAAGGCGAATTATTATGTGCAGCGAGGCTGTTCTTTTCAGATGCGACACCGGCTTATGGCATATATAGACAGGTTGATTGAGCAGAATGAACGGATATATGAATTTCGTGCAGAAGGCAGACTGAATAAAGTTGCCATAGAGAAGGAAGTTTCTGATCATATTGTACAGAGATTCCATGAGCAGGGAAGAAGTAGCGTTGGAATAAAAACGTGTTCTAACAGGGAACTTGGAATATACTGTATCGAAATATCTTGAAGAGGGTAAAGATATGCTAGAGTTAGAGAGTTACGAAATTGAATTCTTCTTATGTACGTTGTTGGCTCAATATATACTTTTCAAATTTAGGAAAAATCATAATCACGGCTCAAATATAGAGCAATTAAAAAGTATTAAGAATATCGAGGAAAAGAATGAGTAAATATGATGAAGCAAATATAGATAAAATAATAAAACCAATAAATATTCCAGGGATAAATGCGGCATTATCACAATTTGCAGGAATATATGATTCAAAGATGATGAAAGAAGTTTCAGATATTGCGAGAAATTCGATATTGACAGAAACACAGAAAATGTTTAAACCATTACATATGGAATCGCTCAGTATGATGGGAAATTTAATGACAAATCAAACTGCGTGGATGAAAAAATATGATTTTACAGAAAATATGAGTAATGCATTAGGAGTGAATAATTATAATATCGGTGGAGCTGTTAGAGCATTAAATGAAATGGTGGAACCACTAAAGATATCAGCAAATCTTTTAAAGATAAATGAGATATCAGCAAGTATTTTGGGCTTATCGACAATAATGCAAGAAGCTGGCAGTGCATCTTTTATTTCTCAGAGTTTGAAAAATAACTCTGCTTTTTCTGCCTTATCAGAAAAAGCATTGGAAGATATAAATATAAATTTACTAGGAAGAGTTACAGATCAAGTTTTTTCTGAATCCGAAGAATGGAATATTGATACAGTGTCAGAAACTATTGCAATGGAATATGAAAAAGCAACGGATATTTCTTCGAATAAAGAGAATCAGAATTTACCAATAACTGAAAAGCGAAAGATAGATGCAAAAGAAATACGAGAATGGTTGAGTTTTATTATGACAATCATATCATTTGTTATGGGAATTACGAATTCTTCAGCAACAACGATAAATAATTACAATTATACACAACAGGTTAATAATTATTATGTTGTCGGTATGGGATATGATGTAAAGAAGCTAAATACGACTAAATATAGAATCATTAATATAGAATCCATTGTACGTCTGAAACATGACTGTCATTCGATTGTAATTGAAAAACTTGAGGAAGGGCAAGTTGTTAGAATTATAGATAAATATAAAAAGTGGCGACAGATAATTTGGGAGAATGAAGATGGTGAAGAATGTATGGGGTGGATTCAAAATTATAGATTAACTGAGTTTAAAGTGCCTAGAAATAAATGATGTATATTTGATGAAATAGAATCTATAAGTGAAGGAAGTATTATGTGTGGTAGATATTATATTGATTCTGATATGGCAGATGAAATCGAAAAAGTAGTGCATGATATAGACCAACGGATCCGGCAGGAACATTTTGCAGGAGATATCTTTCCAACCAATGTAGCACCGATCATTGAAAAATCAGAACATGGATTGAAACTGGATGTTTGCAAGTGGGGATATCCATTGTCACAAGGAAAGAATCTGGTTATAAATGCAAGAGCAGAATCTGTTATGGACAAAC
>OGWX01000960.1_pt1 | contig 19850 bp, 15 predicted proteins | sample 1576151 | NCBI WGS metagenome assembly OGWX01 (sample SAMEA3541591, study PRJEB24748) | human gut metagenome | biome: human gut; feature: human-associated habitat; material: faeces | place: China | collected 2012
ATTATGAAAAAGCTTGAACAGCTCTATGAAGGTAAGGCAAAAAAGGTTTTTGCAACGGATGAGGACGGCGTTGTAATAGTTGATTATAAAGACGACGCAACCGCTTTTAACGGCGAGAAAAAAGGAACCATAATGGGTAAGGGCGTAGTTAACAACAAAATGTCAAACTATGTATTCGGTCTGCTCGAAAAGGACGGAGTTCCCACTCATTTTATAAAGGAGCTCAGCGACCGTGAAACCGCCGTTAAAAAGGTTTCAATAGTTCCGCTTGAGGTAATAGTAAGAAATGTGGCCGCAGGCAGCTTTTCAAAGAGAATGGGCGTTCCCGAGGGAAAAGAGCTCCTCTGCCCCATTCTTGAATTCAGCTACAAAAACGATGAGCTCGGCGATCCGTTTATCAACGACGATTATGCGCTCGCACTCGGACTTGCGACTCAGGACGAAATCGACACAATAAAGAATTACACAAGAAAAGTAAACGAGTGCCTCAAAAAGTATTTCCTCTCTGCCGGAATGAAGCTTATTGACTTTAAAATCGAATTCGGCAGACTTCCCGACGGCACAATAATCCTTGCCGACGAAATATCGCCCGACACTTGCCGTCTCTGGGATGTCAAGACAAACGAGAAGCTCGATAAGGACCGCTTCCGCCGCGATCTCGGCAATGTGGAAGAAGCTTACAACGAAGTATTCCGTCGTCTCGGCCTTAAAGACTAAGCAGTTTACAAAAGCAATTTACGAGGTATTATATGTTTGACAGTATTCATGAGGAGTGCGGCGTTTTCGGTATATACTCCGAAGAGACCGCAGACGTGGCGTCCGCGGCATATTATGCGCTCTTTGCACTTCAACACCGCGGTCAGGAGAGCTGCGGAATAGCGGTAAATGACGACGGCGTTATTAACTGCTACAAGGATGCGGGGCTTGTAAATGACGTGTTCAGCCGTGAAAAACTTGCTTCGCTCGGTATGGGGCAAATGGCTGTCGGTCACGTCCGCTACGGCACCACGGGAGGCGGCTCACGAGAGAACGCGCAACCGATGGTAGTAAACCACATAAAGGGCAGCATGGCTCTCGCTCACAACGGCAATCTTACAAATGCCGCCGAGCTTCGCAGAGAACTTGAGATGAGCGGTTCGATTTTTCACTCGACAAGCGACACCGAGGTTATTTCATACATCATAACCAAGGAGCGAATTGCCGCTCCGTCAATTGAGGCGGCGGTCTTTTCGGCAATGTACCGCCTAAAGGGAGCTTATTCTCTTATCATAATGTCGCCGTCAAAGCTCATAGCGGCGCGTGACCCGCTCGGATTTCGTCCGCTTTGCATAGGCAAAAAGGGCGGTAAAACGATATTCGCTTCCGAATCTTGTGCTTTATCCACTCTCGGTGCAGAATATGTACGCGATGTGCGCCCCGGCGAAATAGTGGTTATCGACAAATACGGTATGCGCTCAATAGAGGGTCATTGCTCCGACCGCAAAAAGGCTCTTTGCGTATTTGAATATATATATTTCGCACGTCCCGATTCCGTTATCGAGGGTGCTTCGGTACATTTGGCAAGGCAGAAGGCCGGAGAATTTCTCGCCGAAGAGCATCCCGTTGACGCCGACGTTGTAATAGGTGTGCCCGACAGCGGTCTTGACGCCGCAATGGGATATGCCAAAAAATCGGGAATCCCCTACGGTATGGGCTTTATCAAAAACAAATACATCGGCCGTACCTTCATTCAGGGCAGCCAGAAGCAGCGCGAGAACAGCGTGCGCATCAAGCTGAACGTGGTGTCCAGCACCGTCAAGGGCAAGCGCGTGGTGCTGGTGGATGACTCCATCGTGCGCGGCACCACATCTGCCCGCATCATCAAGCTGCTGCGGGATGCCGGTGCCACCGAGGTGCACTTTATGGTGTCGGCACCGCCGTTCAAGTACCCCTGCTACTTCGGCACTGACATCCCGGATCAGAAACTGCTGGTGGCCACCGGCCGCACGGTCGAGCAGATCAATGAAGTGATCGGGGCCGATACGCTGGGCTACCTTTCCACTGAGCATGTTGTCCAGCTTACAAAGAACGCAAAATGCGGATTCTGCACCGCCTGCTTTACCGGCGAATATGCCGTGAAGCCGGACGAGGTGCTTTCCACCGATATTCACGAACGCCACCTGAACGACCGTCCCAAGGACGAGAAAAAGTTAGGAGAGTAAGACCATGGAAAAAAGCTATTCTGAAAGCTATGCAGCCGCCGGTGTGGATATCACCGCCGGTTATCGCTCTGTTGAACTGATGAAGCAGTATGTGGCCCGCACCATGAACGAGCACTGCATTGGCGGTCTGGGCGGCTTTGGTGGCCTGTTTGAGCTGGACTGCACCGGCTACAAGCACCCGGTGCTGATCTCCGGCACCGACGGCGTGGGCACCAAGCTGAAAATTGCCATGATCATGGACAAGCACGATACCATCGGCATCGACTGCGTGGCTATGTGCGTGAACGATGTCATCTGCGCCGGTGCAAAGCCGCTGGTGTTCCTGGATTACATCGCCTGCGGCCGCAACATTCCCGAGAAGATCGCAGAGATCGTCAAGGGTGTGGCTGAGGGCTGCGTGCAGGCCGACTGCTCTCTGGTGGGCGGCGAGACTGCCGAGCACCCGGGCATGATGCCGGAGGATGAGTACGATCTGGCCGGTTTCACTGTGGGTGTTGTGGACAAGGAAAAGATCCTGAGCAACGAGACCATGCAGGCTGGCGATGTCATCCTCGCTCTGCCCTCCACCGGTGTTCATTCCAACGGTTTCTCGCTGGTGCGCAAGATCTTTGACATTGACGCAAACCCCGATGTGCTGCACACTGCCCCTGCAGAGCTGGGCGGCAAGACGCTGGGCGAGGCCCTGCTGGCTCCCACCAAGATCTACGTCAAGCCTGTGCTCAAGGTGCTGGAAGAGGTGGATGTGAAGGGCATTTCCCACATCACCGGCGGCGGCTTCTACGAGAACATTCCCCGCAGCCTGAAAAAGGGCTGCTGCGCACGCATCAACAAGGCAGATGTCCGCACCCCGGCTCTGTTCCAGCTGATGCAGAAGACCGGCAATATCTCCGAGCACGATATGTTCAACACCTTCAACATGGGCGTTGGCATGGTGCTCACCGTCCCCGCAGAGCAGGCCGACAAGGCACTGGACATCCTGCACGCAAATGGCGAGCCGGAAGCTTACCGTCTGGGCGTCATTGCAGAAGGTGAGGGCGTGGAGCTGTGCTGAACATTGCAGTTTTAGTCTCCGGCGGCGGCACCAACCTGCAGGCTCTGCTGGACAGCGAAGCCCGGGGCGAGAACCCCAACGGCAGGATCACCCTTGTGGTGGCCTCCAAGCCCGGTGTCTATGCGCTGGAACGGGCCGCAAAGGCCGGTGTGGAAGGCTGCGTGGTGCGCCGCAAGGATTACGCCAGTAGTGAGGATTTTGACGCAGCTCTGCTGAAAACGTTGAAAGACCACAACATCGATCTGGTGGTGCTGGCAGGCTTTCTGTCCGTGCTGGGGCCCAGTGTCATTGAAGCGTATCCCCGCCGCATCCTGAATGTGCACCCGGCGCTCATCCCGTCTTTCTGCGGGCCCGGCATGTACGGTCTGCGTCCGCATGAGGCGGCTCTGGCCCGGGGTTGTAAGGTGACCGGTGCCACCGTCCACTTCGTGAACGAAGAGTGCGACGGCGGGCCCATCCTGCTGCAGAAGGCCGTGGACATCCTGCCCGGCGACACCCCCGAGGTGCTGCAGAAGCGTGTGATGGAGCAGGCCGAGTGGAAGCTGCTGCCCAAGGCCGTGGCTATGGTGTGCAGCGGAGAGATCGAGTGAAAACTCCTTCCGTCACGCCTGACGGCGTGCCACCTCCCTCAAGGAGGGAGGCAAGGCTCCCTCTCCGAGGGGGCTGTCGCCGCAGGCGACTGGGGGAGTTCCGTAATAGGAGAATTTGACATGGAAAAGATCAACCTGAACGAGTATCTGGCATCCAACGAGTATCCCGGCCGCGGCATTGCTGTGGCAATGGCTCCGGATGGCCGCCAGATGTTCATTGGCTACTTTATCATGGGCCGCAGCGAGAACAGCCGCAACCGCGTGTTTGACCCCGTGCCCGAGCGCGGCGGCATCTGCACCATCGCAGCGGACCCCGCAAAGCTGGAGGACCCCAGCCTCATTATTTACAATCCGGTGCTGACGCTGGGCAAGACCCATATCGTGACCAACGGCGACCAGACCGATACCATTTATGACCTGATGAGTCAGGGCAAGAGCTTTGCCGATGCCCTGCGCACCCGCACCTTTGAGCCGGACGGCCCCAACTACACCCCCCGCATCTCCGCTGTGGTGTACGCCGACGGCAGCTATCAGATGAGCATTCTCAAGTCTGCGGACGGCAATGGCGACAGCGTGCAGCGCTATTTCTTTGATTACCCGCAGCCCGTTGCAGGCGAGGGCCATTTCATCAGCACCTACAAGCACAACGGAAATCCCATCCCCAGCTTTGAGGGTGAGCCGCTGCGCTTTGCCTGCCCCCGCACCATCGGCGATTTTGCACAGGGTCTGTGGAGCAGCCTGAACCCGGACAACAAGGTGAGCCTGTTTGCCCGGGTCATTGATCTGGACTCCGGCGAGACCGGCGACATGATCTTTAACAAGTACGATGCCGTGTGCAGCGATCTGGACGACCCCGAGGAGCCGGAGCTGCTGCCCGAAGAGCTGGAACTGCTCAAAAAGCTTGACGCAGAGGAAAAACAGGACTAAAACAATAGAGAAATAAGGAGGATGCACCAATGAACGAACTGGCACTGAAGTACGGCTGCAACCCCAACCAGAAGCCCAGCCGCATTTATATGGAAGATGGCTCTGACCTGCCGGTCACTGTGCTGAACGGCAAGCCCGGCTACATCAATTTTCTGGACGCGCTCAACTCCATCCAGCTGGTCAAGGAGCTGAAAGCTGCCTGTGGTCTGCCCGCAGCAGCTTCCTTCAAGCACGTTTCCCCGGCAGGCGCAGCGCTGGGGCTGCCCCTGACCGATGTGGAACGCAAAATGTACCACATTGCCCCGGATATGGAGCTGTCGCCGCTGGCAAATGCCTATGCCCGTGCACGCGGTGCGGACCGCATGTCCTCCTTTGGCGACTGGATCGCCCTTTCGGACATCTGCGATGTGCCCACCGCAAAGCTGATCCAGCACGAGGTGTCCGACGGCATCATCGCCCCGGGCTACGAGCCGGAGGCACTGGCTATCCTGTCCGGCAAGAAAAAGGGCAACTACAATGTGGTCGCCATCGACCCGGCCTACAAGCCCGCTCCCATCGAGCACAAGCAGGTGTACGGCATCACCTTTGAGCAGGGCCGCAACGAGCTGGTCATCAACGCCGACACCATGCTGAACAACTGGGTCACCGAGAACAAGGACGTGACCGAGGAGCAGAAGCGGGACCTGATCATTGCCCTTATCACCCTGAAATACACCCAGTCCAACAGTGTCTGCTACACCGCAGGCGGTCAGACCATCGGCGTGGGTGCCGGCCAGCAGAGCCGCATCCACTGCACCCGTCTGGCAGGCCAGAAGGCCGACAACTGGCAGCTGCGCCACATGGACAAGGTGCTGAACCTGCCCTTCCGTGACGATGTCGCCAAGCCCAACCGCGACAATGCCATTGACGTGTATATCGGTGACACCCCCGAGGATGTCATCGGCGACGATGTCTGGGCCGAGACCTTCACCGAGCAGCCCGCACCCCTGACCGCTGAGGAAAAGAAAGAGTACCTGAGCCATGTTACCGGTGTCTGCCTGGGTTCCGATGCCTTCTTCCCCTTTGGCGACAACATCGAGCGTGCCCGCCGCTCCGGCGTGACCGCCATCGTGCAGCCCGGCGGCTCCATCCGCGACCAGCAGGTCATTGACACCTGCAACAAGTACGGCATTGCAATGGCCTTCTGCGGCCTGCGGCTGTTCCATCACTAAGAGAAGGTGTAAAAATGAGCAAAAAAATTCTGGTAGTGGGCGGCGGCGGCCGCGAGCACGCCATCATCAAGGCACTGAAAAAGAGCCCTGACTGCGGCGAGATCTGGTGCGCACCCGGCAACGGCGGCATCAGCTATGACGCAAAGTGCAAAAACATCAAGTCTACCGATGTGGACACCATGGTGGGCTTTGCTGTAGAAGAAAAGTTCGATTACGTTGTGGTGGCGCAGGACGATCCGCTGGCTCTGGGCATGGTGGATGCGCTGGCAGCAGTGGGCATCCCGGCCTTTGGCCCGGATAAGGCCGCTGCCCGCATCGAAGCCTCCAAGGTGTTCTCCAAGGACCTGATGAAGAAGTACGGCATCCCCACCGCAAAGTACGAGACCTTTGACGACCCCGCCAAGGTCATGGAGTACATCAAGGCCGAGGGCAAGTACCCGGTGGTCATCAAGGCCGACGGTCTGGCACTGGGCAAGGGCGTGCTGATCTGCGAAAACGAGCAGCAGGCTGCGGACGGCGTGAAGGAGATCATGCTGGATAAGAAATTCGGCGCATCCGGCAACCATGTGGTGGTGGAGGAATTCCTCACCGGCCCCGAGGTCAGTGTGCTGAGCTTTACGGACGGCAAGGTGGTCAAGCCCATGGTGTCCAGCATGGACCACAAGCGTGCCAACGACCACGACACCGGCCTGAACACCGGCGGCATGGGCACCATTGCTCCCAACCCCTACTACACCCCGGAAGTGGCCGCTGAGTGCATGGAGAAAATTTTCCTGCCCACCATCAAGGCCATGAACGCCGAGGGATGCCCCTTCAAGGGCTGCCTCTACTTCGGCCTGATGCTCACCCCGGACGGCCCGAAGGTCATCGAGTACAACTGCCGCTTTGGTGACCCCGAAACGCAGGTGGTGCTGCCCCTGCTGGAAGGCGACCTGCTGCACATCATGCAGGCCTGCACCAACGGCACGCTGGAAAACGAGGAGGTCAAGTTCTCGGACGGCGCTGCCGCCTGCGTCATTCTGGCTTCCGGCGGCTACCCGGTGGCTTACGAGAAGGGCAAGCCCATCACAGGCCTTGTGGACGGCCAGCTGCCCGGCGAGGAGAATGTGACGGTCTACCACTCCGGCACCGCCATCACCGAGGATGGCACCCTTGTCACGGCCGGCGGCCGTGTGCTGGGTGTCACCGCTACCGGCCCGCGGCTGACCAATGCGCTGAGCCATGCCTATGAGGCGGCAGAGAAGATCAGCTTTGAAAAGCTGCACAAGCGCAGCGATATCGGCCTGCGAGCCCTGAAGGCACTGGCAGAGAAGCAGTAAGAAAGAATACAAAGGGGGAACCTACCCAATGGTCTATCGTATTTATGTGGAAAAAAAGCCCGGCTTCGATGTGGAAGCCACGGGCCTGAAAAATGAGCTCACCAGCCTGCTGGGCATCCAGTCGCTTACCGGTCTGCGTCTGCTGAACCGCTACGATGTGGAAGGCATCGACGAAGAACTGTTCAACCAGTGTGCAAACACCGTGTTCAGTGAGCCGCCGGTGGATAACACCTATGCCGAGCTGCCCGCCAGCGACGGCGTGTCCTTTGCAGTGGAGTATCTGCCCGGCCAGTTCGACCAGCGCGCAGACTCCGCTGCTGAGTGCATCCAGCTCATCAGTCAGGGCGAGCGCCCGCTGGTGCGCTCTGCCCGCGTCTATCTGCTGGAAGGCACCCTGACTGACGAGCAGGTGGCCGAGATCAAGAAATACGTCATCAACCCGGTGGAGGCCCGCGAGGCTTCGTTGGAGACCAAAGCTACTCTGAAGATGGAGTATCCCATGCCCACCGCTGTGGCCACGCTGGAGGGCTTCAACGAGCTGGACGAAGAGGGCCTGAAGAAGTTCATCGACGAAAAGGGCCTGGCCATGGATCTGGGCGATATCAAGTTCTGCCAGGAGTACTTCCGCTCTGAGCACCGCGACCCCACCATCACCGAGATCAAGATGATCGACACCTACTGGTCCGATCACTGCCGCCACACCACCTTCGGCACCATTCTGGACGATGTGCAGATCGACGATGCCGTGGTGCAGAAGGCCTTTGACCGCTACATGGCCATGCGCGCCGATCTGGGCCGCGAGAACAAGCCCCGCTGCATGATGGACCTTGCCACCATCGGTGCCAAGGAGCTGAAGAAGCAGGGCATCCTGAAAAATCTGGACGAGTCCGACGAGATCAACGCCTGCACCGTCAAGATCAAGTGCGATGTGAACGGTAAGGATGAGGACTGGCTGTTCCTGTTCAAGAACGAGACCCACAACCATCCCACCGAGATCGAGCCCTTCGGCGGTGCAGCTACCTGCATCGGCGGTGCCATCCGTGACCCGCTGTCCGGCCGCAGCTACGTCTATCAGGCCATGCGCGTCACCGGCGCAGGCGACCCGCTCAAGCCGGTCAGTGAGACGTTGCCCGGCAAGCTGCCCCAGCGCAAGCTGGTGACCACTGCTGCCGCAGGCTATTCCTCCTACGGCAACCAGATCGGTCTTGCTACCGGTCAGGTGGACGAGATCTATCACCCCGGCTATGTGGCAAAGCGTATGGAGATCGGCGCCGTTGTAGGCGCTACCCCCGCTTCCCACGTCCGCCGCGAGTGCCCCGCCCCCGGCGATGTCATCGTTCTGCTGGGCGGCCGCACCGGCCGTGATGGTGTGGGCGGTGCTACCGGCTCCTCCAAGGCCCACAAGCTGGACAGCCTTGAGCACTGCGGTGCCGAGGTGCAGAAGGGCAATGCTCCCATCGAGCGCAAGCTGCAGCGCCTGTTCCGCCGCGAGGATGCCTGCAGGATGATCAAGCGCTGCAACGACTTTGGTGCAGGCGGTGTGTCCGTTGCCATCGGTGAGCTGGCCGACGGCCTGTACATCGACCTGAACAAGGTCACCAAGAAGTACGAGGGTCTGGACGGCACCGAGCTGGCCATCAGCGAGAGCCAGGAGCGCATGGCTGTGGCGCTGGCCCCCGAGGACGTGGACAAGTTCATTGCTCTCGCCAACGAAGAGAACCTTGAGGCCACTCCGGTGGCAAAGGTAACGGCTGAGCCCCGCCTGAACATGGTGTGGAACGGCATGTCCATCGTGAACATCAGCCGCGAGTTCCTGAACTCCAACGGTGCCGAGAAGCACCAGAAGGTCCATGTGGAAAAGGCCACGGTCTGGCAGCCCCAGTGGGAGGGCCTGACCTTCAGCCAGAAGATGAAGAACATGGTGGGCGATTTGAACATCTGCAGCAAGAAGGGCCTGTCTGAGCGGTTCGACTCCACCATTGGTGCCGCCACTGTGCTCATGCCCTTTGGCGGTGCCTATCAGCTGACCCCGCAGAACGCCATGGTGGCAAAGCTGCCGGTGGACGGCGAGACCAGCACCTGCTCCGGCATGGCATGGGGCTTCAACCCCTTCCTGATGAGCGCAGACCAGTACAAGGGCGCTCAGATGGCTGTCATTGAGAGCGTTACCAAGCTGGTGGCCTCCGGCTTCCGCTATGAGGATGCTTACCTCACCTTCCAGGAATATTTCGAGCGTCTGGGCACCGCCCCGGAGCGCTGGGGCAAGCCGCTGGCCGCTCTGCTGGGTGCACTGGATGCTCAGATGGGTCTGGGCATTGCATCCATCGGCGGCAAGGACAGTATGTCCGGCTCCTTTGAAAAGCTGGATGTGCCTCCCACGCTGGTCTCCTTTGCAACTGCCATCGGCAAGGCAAACAAGGTGGTGTCCACCGAATTCAAGAAGCCGGAGAGCACGGTGGTGCTGGTACGGCCTATCATCGACTCCGAGACCGGCTGCCCCAACTTCTTCTCCCTGAAGGCCAACTACAAGATCGTGGAGGACATGATCGAAGAGGGCATGGTGGCATCCGCCTGCTCTGTGGGCTACGGCGGCATTGCCGAGGCTCTGTTCAAGATGGGCCTTGGCAACCACATCGGCTTCAAGATGCGCGCGGATAAGACCACCCATGAGATGTTCCAGCCCATGTATGGCTCCATCGTTCTGGAAATGGTGTCCGATTCGCCCGCCGGTGAGATCCTGGGCGAGACCACCAAGGAATACGTCTTTGAAGCCTGCGGCGAAAAGCTGGATATGGCCCAGCTGCAGGAGATCTGGGAAGGCAAGCTGGAGCCGGTGTACCCCTACCGCAAGGCAGGCCCCACCGTGGAAAAGATCAACGGCAAGCTGACCGCACCCGCCGCACCCAAGATCGGTGTGGCAAAGCCCAAGGTCATCATTCCGGTGTTCCCGGGCACCAACTGCGAGTACGACACCGCCAAGGCCTTTGCCCGCGCCGGTGCCGACCCGGAGATCCTGGTCATCCGCAACCTGACCCCCGCCGACGTGGCCGAGAGCTGCAAGGCACTGGTCAAGGCCATCGATAACAGCCAGATCGTCATGCTGCCCGGCGGCTTCTCCGGCGGCGATGAGCCGGACGGCAGCGCAAAGTTCATTGCATCCTTCTTCCGCAACCCGGAAGTCACCGAGGCGGTGCGCCGTCTGCTGCAGCAGCGCGACGGCCTGATGCTGGGCATCTGCAACGGCTTCCAGGCCCTCATCAAGCTGGGTCTGGTCCCCTACGGCGATATCCGCCCCATCACCGCTTACGATCCCACCCTGACCTTCAACACCATCGGCCGCCACCAGAGCATGCTGGTGCGCACCCGCATTGCATCCACCGGCAGTCCGTGGCTGTCCAAGTGCGAGGTGGGCGAACAGTTCACCGTTGCCATCAGCCACGGCGAGGGCCGCTTCGTGGCTCCGCAGGAGGTGCTGGACACCCTCATGAAGAATGGCCAGATCGCCACCCAGTATGTGGACATCGAGGGCAACCCCACCATGGATCAGAGCTATAACCCCAACGGCTCTGTGCTGGCGATCGAAGGCATCACCAGCCCGGATGGTCGTGTGTTCGGCAAGATGGGCCACTCTGAGCGCAGCGGCGAGTACCTGTACAAGAACGTTACCGGTGACAAATATCAGCCGATCTTTGAGGGCGGCGTGGACTATTTCAAGATTTGATGGTAGAATAGAGAAAAACTCCTTCCGTCATCGCTGACGCGATGCCACCTCCCTCTCCGAGGGAGGCTGAAAGGCCCCCTCCCCGAGGGGGCTGTCGCCGGAAGGCGGCTGGGGGAGTTACTTTCAGGAGGAAACAACCAATGTCACAGCATGATCGTTATATCAGCCCCTTCTCTACCCGTTATTCTTCCGACGAGATGCAGTACACCTTCTCGGATGACAACAAGTTCCGCACCTGGCGCCGCCTGTGGGTGGCGCTGGCCCGGGCCGAGATGGAGCAGGGCCTGACCAATATCACCCCCGAAATGGTGGCCGAGCTGGAAGCCCATGTGGACGACATCAACTACGAGGTCGCCATTGCGCGCGAGAAGCTGGTGCGCCATGATGTGATGAGCCACGTTTACGCCTACGGCCAGCAGTGCCCCAAGGCAGCAGGTATCATCCATCTGGGTGCCACCAGCTGCTATGTGGGCGATAACACCGATATCATCGTGATGCGGCAGGGCCTGGAGCTCATTCGCAAAAAGCTGATCGGTGTGCTGGCAAAGCTCTCCCGCTTTGCTGAGGAGTACAAGGACATGCCCTGCATGGCCTATACCCACTGCCAGCCTGCACAGCCCACCACCGTGGGCAAGCGTGCCACCCTGTGGGCCAACGAGCTGGTGATGGATCTTGCCGAGATCGACCACCGCCTTGCCACCCTGCAGCTGCGCGGTGTCAAGGGCACCACCGGCACCCAGGCTTCCTTTATGGAGCTGTTCAAGGGCGATGCAGACAAGATCCGCGCTGTGGATGCTTCCATTGCCAAGGAGATGGGTTTTGCCCCGGATGCCGTGATCCCCGTGTCCGGCCAGACCTACAGCCGCAAGGTGGATGCCTTTATCCTGAACGCTCTGGCAGGCATTGCCCAGAGCTGCATGAAGTTTGCCACCGACCTGCGCCTGCTGGCCAACTTCAAGGAGATGGAAGAACCTTTTGAGAAGAACCAGATCGGTTCCTCCGCCATGCCTTACAAGCGCAACCCCATGCGGTGTGAGCGCATCTGCGCCCTGAGCCGCTACCTGATGGTGGATGTGCTGAACCCCAGCTTCACCACCGGCACCCAGTGGTTTGAGCGCACTCTGGACGACAGCGCCAACAAGCGCGTTGCCATGGCCGAGGGCTTCCTGGCTGCCGATGCCATCCTGAACATCATGCTCAATGTCACCGATGGCATCGTGGTCTATCCCAAGGTAGTGCGCAGCCGCCTGATGGCAGAGCTGCCCTTCATGGCCAGCGAGAACATTATGATGCAGGCTGTGGAAAAGGGCGGCAACCGTCAGGAGCTCCACGAGCGCCTGCGCCAGCACGCCATTGCCGCTGGCAAGCAGGTCAAGGAAGAGGGCCTGCCCAACGATATGGTGGACCGCGTTGCAGCCGACCCCGCCTTTGGCCTGACCAAGGAGGAGATCGTGGCCGGTCTGGTGCCCGAAAACTTTGTGGGCCGTGCACCCCAGCAGGTGGAGGAGTTTATCGCCAACGTCCTGCAGCCCATCTTCGATGCTGACCCCGAGGATGTGGAGCAGCACGCCTCCCTGAGCGTCTGATAATAGGATCAATTGCAAAAAGGAGAAGCCCACGGGCTTCTCCTTTTTGCGTTTGTGCCTTGCACGATTTTGTCTGTCATGTTACACTGAGGGCATCATCAACAAAGGAGAACCGCTTATGCGTTTGGATAAATATCTGGCCGAGACGGCCCAGTGCACCCGCAGCGAGGCCAAAACCATGCTGGCAAAGGGGCGCGTGCAGGTAAACGGCGCGGTGTGCAAAAAAGGGGACACTCAGCTGAAGGATACCGACACCGTGGCAGTGGACGGCGCGCCGCTGCGCTATCAGAAGTTCGTCTACCTCATGCTCAATAAGCCCGAGGGGGTGGTGAGCGCCTCTACCGATAAACGGGACACCACCGTGGTGGACCTGGTAGGGGACGCCTACCCCCGGCGGGAGCTGTTTCCGGCCGGGCGGCTGGATAAGACCAGCACCGGCTTTGTGCTGCTGACCGATGACGGCACCTTTGCCCACGACATCCTTGCTCCAAAGCGCCACGTCTCCAAGACCTACACCGTGGTGTTGGACACGCCGCTGACCGAGCAGATGCGCACCGGCTTTGCGGCGGGCGTGACCCTTGCCGACGGCACAGCACTTTCGCCTGCGGAGGTGACGGCCCTTTCTGCCGATGGCTGCACTGTGCGGGTGGTGCTCAAGCAGGGCGTATACCACCAGATCAAGCGGATGTTCGGCGTGTACGGCGCAGGTGTGAACGGCCTGCACCGGGATGCCATCGGCGGCCTTGCACTCGACCCGGCCCTTGCACCGGGCCAGTGGCGGGAGCTTTCTGCCGAAGAAGTGTCAAAAATTTCCAGCTGACAGGGTCGGCTTTTCACCCGAATTTCAAAAAAGCAACACATTTTTCCGGTAGAATAGGGGGCAGAACCACGCAAAAAGGCACTTTTTTGGTTCAGAATGGCCCCTAAAGATAATATTCACAAGAAAAAACTATCTTTTTTGTTGAAATATGTTGCAAAAGTAAATTCTTTTGTGTAAAATATAAAATGTAATGCAGCTAAATTGTTGAAAATCACGACCGGCTGCCGCTGCGGTTTGCACAAACGAGGAAAAGGGGTATCCATTATGGCCAATAGAGTATTTCAAAGCGTGATCTACCAGATGAAAGACGCGATCAACCGGGTGGTCGGCGTGGTGGATGAGACCGGCGCTGTTATTTCCTGCTCGGAACTGAACCTGATCGGCGAGGTGCGCGAGGGTTTCATGGCGGAGCGTCTGACCGCAGGCGACCGCTTTGTGCGCGATGGCTACACCTATCAGCAGTTCTCCAGCGCCAAGCATAATGATTATGCAGTATTCGTGGAAGGCGTGGACGAGACGGCTGGTCAGTTTGCCGCCATGCTGTCCATCAGCCTGCAGAGCATCAAGCAGTACCACGACGAAAAGTTTGATAAGTCCAACTTTATCAAGAATGTGGTGCTGGATAATATCCTGCCCGGCGATATCTATGCCAAGGCCCGTGAGCTGCACTTTGCCACCGATGTTTCCCGCGTGGTGTTCATCGTGCGTGTTACCAGCGGCGGCGATATCTCCGCCTACGATGTGGTCAGCAGCCTGTTCCCCGACAAGCAGAAGGACTTTGTGTTCAATATCAGCGAGACGGATACCGTGCTGGTCAAGGAGATCCGCAAGGGCATCGACCGCACCGATATGGAAAAGCTGGCTGCCAGCATCGTGGATACCCTGTCCGGCGAGCATTACATCAAGGCTGTGGTGGGCATCGGCACCCCCATCTCCAACGTGAAGGATCTGGCTACCTCCTTCAAGGAAGCCCAGATCGCCATGGAGGTCAGCAAGGTGTTCGACACCGAGAAGCAGATCATCCGCTACGACAACCTTGGCATTGCCCGCCTGATCTACCAGCTGCCCACCACTGTCTGCGAGATGTTCCTGCGCGAGGTGTTCAAGCAGGGCAGCATCGAGAGCCTGGATCAGGAGACCCTGTTCACCATCCAGCGCTTCTTCGAGAACAACCTGAATGTGTCTGAGACCAGCCGCGGCCTGTTTGTCCACCGCAACACGCTGGTGTATCGTCTGGAAAAGATCAAAAAACTGACCGGTCTGGATCTGCGTGAGTTCGACGATGCCATCGTCTTTAAGGTGGCGTTGATGGTCAAGAAGTACCTGTCCAACAACCCGGCCAAATATTAAGCAAACGCTTGCGGCGCAAAGCCGTCGGCGCAGAACCGGCCGCTCGAAACCGATGCTGGCCGGTTCTTTTTGGTTTGGAGAAAATTATTGGGAGCGAAAAATGCATGATAGATTTTGAACACGTTTCAAAGCAGTACAAGCACAACGCAAAGCCTGCCCTGGAGGATGTCAACTTCCATGTGGATGACGGCGAGTTTGTTTTTCTGCTGGGTCACTCAGGCGCGGGCAAATCCACCCTGCTCAAGCTGATCCTGCGCGAGGAGACCCCCACCGAGGGCCGCGTGCTGGTGAACGGGCAGGATGTTGCCCGCCTGCGCCGCCGCAAGATCCCCTACCTGCGCCGTCAGATGGGCATCATCTTTCAGGATTTCCGGCTCATCCCCACCATGACCGTTTACGAGAACATTGCCTTTGCCATGCATGTTACCAACATCGGGCACAAGCAGATCAAGGAGCGCGTGAATTACATGCTGGAGCTTGTCCACCTGGAGGACAAGGCAAAGGTCTACCCCGACCTGCTCTCCGGCGGTGAGCAGCAGCGTGTGGCTGTGGCCCGCGCCCTGGCCCACGCCCCCAAGCTGGTGATTGCGGACGAGCCCACCGGCAACATCGACCCCGAGCTGAGCCTTGAGATGATGGAGCTTCTGGAGCGTGTCAGCGAGATGGGTATCACTGTGCTGGTGGTCACCCATGAGCACGAGCTGGTCCGTCACTTTGACCGCCGCGTGGTCACCCTGTCCGGCGGACATATCATCTCGGATGTGCCCACGGGCTCCATGATCCCCCACCCGCCCGTAGACCCGAAGGAACTGGAAATGGAGGTGTCGCTGGTATGATGAAGCCTTCTACGTTCGGTTTCCTTGTGGTGCGCGGTGTGCGCAACCTGGGCAAGCACTGGGCCATGACCATTGCCTGCATCGCCTCCCTGAGCGTCTGTATGACCCTGAACACCTTTGCCACGCTGGCGGAAGTCAATGTGAACAGCATGGTGAACTATCTGGGCCAGCAGAACGAGATGGTGGTCTATGTGGACCCCGAAGCCGACGATGCCACCATCCAGTCGGTAGGGGAGCGCATCACTGCCACCCCGGGCGTGAGCCGGGTGCAGTACATGTCCAAGGAGGATGTGCTCAACCAGTACCGTGGGTACATGGCGGATTACGCCGTTCTGCTGGACGAATTTGAGAATGATAACCCCTTCAAGGCCAACTACCGTGTCTCTCTGGCAGACCTGAGCCAGATGCAGACCATGAGCCAGAACTTCCAGAGCATTCCGGGGGTGTACAGTGTTACCGCCCCCATTGAGATGACCCAGACCTTTGTGGAGGTCCAGCAGGCCGTGACCAAGGTGGGCCAGATCGTGATCCTGGTGTTGATGGCGGTCAGCATCATCACGGTGGGCAGCACCATCCGCCTGAGCGTTTTTGCCCGCCGCCGCGAGATCGAGATCATGAAGTATGTGGGCGCGACCAACCACCTTGTCACCCTGCCCTTTTTTGTGGAGGGCCTGACCATGGGCCTGATCTCCGGTGCCATCACCTCGGTAGCCGGTATCTTCGGCTATGCCTACATCGTGCAGGCCTCCAGCACGCTGGGCGGATTGTGGCAGCTGCTCATGGGCACCGCCATGGTGCCTGTGGATGCCGTCTGGCCCACCATCCTGACGTACAGTCTGGCCGGTGGTGCGCTGGTGGGTGCGCTGGGCAGCATGTTCTCCATCCGCAAGCATCTGAATGTGTAAGCGAAAGGAGCCTTCTCTGTGAAACAAGCAAAACACTCTGCGGGCTTCCGCCTGCACCTCATGTATACCCCCACCCACGCAAAGCCCGCCCCCGGGCACAGCCGGGCCATGCGCGCCGCCAGCCTGTTTCTGGCAGCGGCCTGCCTGCTGCTGAGCGTTTCGGTCTACCCGGCCACGGCGGCTACCAGCATGTCCAGCCTGCAGAACAAGCTGGATAAGCTCTCCCAGTCCATTGTACAGCACAAAAAGGAACTGTCCAATGCAAAAAAGAAGGAGCAGGCCGCCAAGGCGCTGGAATCGGAGCTGAAGGAAAAGGTCACGGTGGTCCAGAGCCAGATCAGCGTGCTGAAGGGCCAGATCGCCGAGGTGCAGAACAGCATCGGCCTGAAGGAACAGGAGATCGCCGCCAAGGAGCAGCAGATCACCGAAAAAGAAGCGGAGATCGCCGACCAGTGGGGGGATTTCAAGCAGCACATGGCCGCCATGCAGGAGCTGCGGGACGGCGGCAGCGTTGCCATGCTGTCTGCGGTGAACGACCTGTATGAGCTGCTGACCTTCAACGAGGTCATGCAGGACATCTCCATCAAGGACACCGAGATCCTGGACAACATGAAGAACGCCAAGGAAGCGCTGGAAAGCGATAAGCTGACGCTGGAATCCCAGCGCAGCGAGCTGCAAAGCAAAAAGGCAGATCTGGATGCCCAGAACAGCCAGATGCGTGCCAAGCAGAACGAGCTCAACTCCAGCGTGGCCGCCGCCCAGATGAGCGCTGCCGAGGCGCAGCAGGCCCAGAAGGACGCGCAGGCCGCCATTGAATCGGACGAGATGAACTATGAGGCGGTCAAGAAGCAGATCCAGAAGATGATCGCCGCGGCCGCTGCCTCCAAGCCCACCCTGAGCTTTACCGGCTTCATCTGCCCGCTCAAGAGTTATAGCCGCATTTCCAGTGAGTACGGCTGGCGCAAGAACCCGGTGTCCGGCGTGAACAGACTGCATGCTGGCATTGATCTGGCTGCGCCGGGCGGTACCCCCATCTACGCAGCCGCAAGCGGCTATGTGCAGGTGGCGGGCTGGTCCAGCGGCGGCTATGGCAACTATGTCATCATCTACCACGGCAAAATGTCCGATGGCAACCAGTACAGCACCCTGTACGGCCACATGCGGTCGGTCGCTACCTCGGCGGGCAAGTATGTCCAGCAGGGCGAGATCATCGGTTATGTGGGCAGCACCGGCAACTCTACCGGCAACCACCTCCATCTGGAGGTCTGGAAGGGCGGCTCCAAGGCCAATGCCGTCAACCCCCGTGGTTATATCCCCATGAAATAATCTGCATTGTATCAAAGGAGGCCGTCAGGGCTTATGAAGGAAGAAAAACGCAAGCGCATCCTGCGCGTGGGCTGTCTGATCCTGGCAGGGATCTTTGCACTTTCCATGCTGGGCAGCGTGGTTATGATGCTGCTGGTCTGACAGAGGAGGGAAGAAGATGAACCGTAAGATATCGGTCGGCATGGCGGTCAGCATTGTCATCCTGGCCATGACCGTTACCTTTTCCATTACCATGCTGGTGGCGATGCGCCTGTTTGACAGCACCGTTTCCAGCGTGAAGGAAAAGGAGAGCATGTACAACAAGATCGCTGAGGTGGACCGCTATGTCCGCAGCAACGATTACTATCCCATTGATGAGACCACCCTCTACGACCGCCTGACGGCTGGCTACCTGCTGGGCACCGGCGACAAGTACGCCCGCTATTTCAGCGCCACCGCCTATACGGAGCTGATGAACACCCAGAACGGCACCTTGATCGGCATCGGCGTGGAGCTGGCTGTGGATCAGTCCGGCTACGCCAAGGTCATCAAGGTCTACGATGAATCCCCCGCCAAGGAGGCAGGCATCCAGGTCGGTAACTACATCACCGCTGTGGACGGCACCGATGTCAAGAGCATGAGCAGCGTGGATGCCATCCAGACCCGCCTGCGCGGCGAGAGCGGCACCACCGTCAATGTGACCTGGCTGGACAGCGAGGCCTCCGAGCATACCGCTGACCTGACCCACTCCGGCTACAGCTCCACCACCGTGGATTACCAGATGGTGCAGGGCAATGTGGGCTACATCCGGATCCGCCAGTTTGATTCCACCACCCCCAGCGAGCTGGATTACGCCATCCGCAGCCTGAGCGCCAACGGCGCGGGCAGCCTGGTGTTTGACCTGCGTGATAACGGCGGCGGCCTGCTGGACGATGCCATTCAGTGCATCGACCTGATCGCCCCGGAGGGCACGCTGGCCTTTGCTGAGGACAAGAACGGCACCCAGACCCTGCTGGGTACCAGCACCAGCGAGTCCCAGATCGGCCTGCCCGTTGTCTGCCTGGTCAACGGCAGCACCGCCAGCGCTGCGGAGCTCTTTGCCAGCAGTCTGCGCACCCTGAATGGTGCCCGTCTGGTGGGCACCACCACGCAGGGAAAGGGCACCATCCAGAGCAGTCCCCAGCGCCTGTCCGATGGCAGTGCCGTGGTGGTTACCGTGGCAAAGCTGGTCTGCGGCGATGGCAGCTGCTTTGACGGCACCGGCCTGACCGTGGATGTGGAGCGCCCCCTGACTGCGGACGAGCAGACCGCATACTATGATTACACTGTGGAGAACGATCCCCAGATCCAGCGTGCCGTGAGCACTGCCCAGCAGATGAGCGGCACCACCACCGTGAGCGGTGTCAACGAGGCGGCTTCCAGTGAAGCTGCAGACAGCGCCGCCGCTGAGAGCGTAGCGGAAGGGGACGCTGAGGCTGCATCTGCCGAGAGCACCCCGGCAGAGACCGCGCCCGCCGAAAGTGAAGCGGCAGGGGAGAGCACTGCATCCAGTAGTCAAGAATAAGAGAACAACCCTCTCCGTCAGCGCTGACGCGCTGCCACCTCTCCCGAAGGGCGAGGTCTTGGCAATTCATGCAAAGTTTGCGGTTTTGTCAAAAGCTCCCCCTTTGGGGGAGCTGGCGAGCGAAGCGAGACTGAGAGGGTTATTTTGGAAAAGAAAGGATAGAGCCATGCCCGAACTGACCGACCTGTCTTATGTGCGCGCCCTGTGCGAAAAATATGATTTTGCCCTTTCCAAGGGCTTTGGCCAGAACTTCATCGTCAACCCCGGCCTTCCCCCCAAGATCGTGGATGCCAGCGGCGTGGACAAGCATTACGGCGTTCTCGAGATCGGCCCCGGCATCGGCGTGCTGACCCGGGAGCTGGCAAAGCGGGCAGCAAAGGTGGTCTCCATCGAGGTGGACGAACGCCTGCCGCCCCTGCTGGCCGAGACCATGGCCGGTGTGGACAATTTCAAGCTGGTCTTGC